>OGDD01001053.1_pt1 | contig 23198 bp, 16 predicted proteins | sample 1570301 | NCBI WGS metagenome assembly OGDD01 (sample SAMEA2581971, study PRJEB24529) | metagenome | biome: Human gut stool | place: China | collected 2011 | reverse complement strand
CAACCAAATTCAATGAGATTTACCTGTTAAAGGGTGATGACGGTGAGAAGACTGTCAACATGAATGCACACGATGCAGGATTAAAGGGAACCTTGACCGATAATGGCGATGGAACTGCTACATTTACGATGAAAGAGTTAAATGATGGCGATACTGTAAGTATTGGTGGAAAGAATTATACAATTGGTTCTAAAGAAGCTGATGCTAAGGCTCTGATTGAAGCACCAGCAAATGGTGACCCAGATAAAACATTTACTATTGGGGATAAAACCTTTAAAGTAAAGGCTAATGGCGATGTATGTGATAAAGATGGAAATAAATTATATGTAAAGACAGCAGGTGGAGCAACGGCAGCAGAAGCATTTGATACATCAAAAGAACTCACAACAGATAGTACTTTCAAAAATAATGCTAATACAGATACCGCAAATACAGCAGTTACAGTCGCTAATTTAAAAGACTATGTAAAGGGTGGTGTTAAAGTAAGCGATGGAACAACAACCATGACTGTTTTGACGGATGCAAAAGATGCATCTGGAGCAGCCGGAGCAGATGGTGTTGATGATAATGATACTTCCGTTATCACAAAGCAGAAAGCATATGAACTTGCAGGAAAGGAATTGCTTGCTGCAAACCAGATCGGTGATACAGAAGGACATGCATCTGTAACGAATGGTGATGGTACAGGTTTAGCATTTAATGCTGGTAATGGTACATTTAAGATTAATGTTGGTCAGGCAAAAGTTGCCAACACATTAAGCTTCAGCCTTCATGTAGGTGCAGATGCGGATATGACAAATAAAATTACTGTCGATATCGATACTATGAATTCTGCAAACCTTGGAATCAAGGGATTAAATGTAACTGACAAGAACGGTTCTGCAGCAACCTACGCAATCGATGCTATTTCCGATGCAATCTCTAAGGTTTCTTCCCAGAGATCCGCACTCGGTGCTGTACAGAACAGATTAGAGCACACCATCGACAACCTGGATAACATTTCCGAGAATACATCTTCTGCTGAGTCTCGTATCCGTGATACAGATATGGCAAAAGAGATGGTAAACTACAGCAAGAACAACATTCTTGCACAGGCTGGACAGTCTATGCTCGCACAGGCTAATCAGTCTAACCAGGGTGTACTTTCTCTGTTACAGTAAAAGTAAATATGGTCATTACACATCAAAAGGGATTCCTTGGAATCCCTTTTGGTGTGTTTATGCTTTCACTGGCATAGAATTTAATGCTTTTTCATATTCTTCTGGAGAATATTTTTTTAAAATTTGTTCTTTGGTTAAACCAAGATCAATCATATTTTGAATTGCATCGATTCTGCCTCTGGCCTCTCCTCTGGCTTCGCCCTGTTCCAGCAATTCTTCAGACCGTAACTTCAAAATCTTACCACCCATAATCTCACCCAATCCTTTCCTAATATCATTGTCTTTTGGAATAATATAATCTGCGATTTTCTCAATTAAAACAATCATATCCATATAAAGATATGACTTTTGTTCTTTTTCGGACGCGTCCTCTAACCTTCGGTTGATCTCCCGGAAATCGTCCAGCAGATGCTTCACTTTTTTCGAATTCGTTCCATTGTGCTTCAAAAAATGTTCATACCGTAAGATATGATACGGAAGCAGAATCAGCAGCCGTTTTTCAAAAATCCGATCCACCGTGTATCTTTTCGCCTGCAAAACCGGAACGCGGTAACGTACTTTCTGACCATCTGCAAACGTTACGATTGCCTCATGATAATCCGGAAGCGAACGGTGATTGCGGATGTAAAGCACGCACGATTGAGGAAACGCAATCTCCCAAATTGCATGTTCCCCCAAAGAAGCATGCTCAAGTGCAATCGAAATGTCGTACTCGAACATTCGGATAACCATTGTCCTGTCCTTAGAGGACTGGCATTCCAGATGGTATATATGTCCACCAATCCGGATAATGGAGTCCGTGATCACGGTTCCGTACTTTTCGTAATGTTCGTTTCGCAATTGTTCAAACTGTTCCTCTTCGCTGTAAGAAGTATGGAAAACTTCGTTGATCAGCGGAATGAGAAGCTGCGGCATTTTTTGCGCAATGGTTCGGAATACATCGTCGAAAATCGTGCTGTGTTCTGTTGTGTTTTCTGTGCCGGCATCTGGCAACGAAGTTGTCAAAATGTCAGTGTTCCCCATGTAGTGTCCTACCTTTCCTTTAGTATATATCATAAGCATCTGCTTTTACAATATAGAAAGTATAAAAAACAGAGCTGTTATGACCAGTTCTATGAAATTGTGGTTCTAATGGAAATTTATGAGCGAAATGCTCTCCATGAGTGGTGATTGCGGTACAATGGCGATGTATCGCATAAGTAATTGTGGTATATAATTTTATAAACCCAATAAAAACAGAATATCGTATTTTCGGACAGAAGTCAAATGATTTATAACAGTAACAGAAAAACCTAAAATGAACAGAAAAACAACAATTGCGATACGATTGGAAAATAAATCGTATCACGATTGTTGTTGTAAAATTATTTTCTGGTTTATAGGATCTCCTCAAGCCCATACAATGCCGCACCCAGTGCACCGACAATCTCTGGTTCCTCATAGATATGTAGTTTTTCTCCAAGCTGCTCCTCCAGCACGGCGACGACACCCGGATTCTTGGCAACACCGCCAGTCATCATATATCCCGGATTCAGACCGACACGTTTCAGGAGGGACATTGCTTTCCCGGCAATTGCTTTGTGAATTCCATGTGCAATATCAGCAATCTCTTTGTTCTGTGCGATCAGGGAGATAACTTCCGATTCAGCAAAAACACTGCACATGCTGCTGATTTCAATATTTTCTTTGGACTGCAGGGATACCGGACCAAGTTCGTCGATACTGATTTCCAGGGAGCGCGCCATCATTTCCAGAAAGCGGCCGGTTCCGGCGGCACATTTATCATTCATGACAAAATCGGCGACTTCTCCATTGTCATTCAGCCGGATGGCTTTGCTATCCTGACCGCCGATATCGAGGATCGTGTGAACGTCCGGGAAGAGAAGATGCGCACCTTTTCCGTGGCAGCTGATTTCGGTTACATTTTTGTCCGCAAATGGAATGCTGACACGACCATAACCGGTGGATACAATCAGGGAAATATCTTCCCGGTTAAGTCCGGCCTTTTTCAGAACGTCTGCCAGTGCGGCATCTGCACTCTGGGAAGATTTGGCTCCGGTGCGGACAACTGAAAATGCTTTGATCTGTCTGTTTTCGTCTAAAATTACGGTGTTTGTAGAGGTAGAGCCGCTGTCAATTCCTAATGTATACACAGTATCACCCTTTCTTTTTATCATTTGTTTTTCCCCGGTCAGGGACAATCCTTTTTTCACTTTCAATTCTTCCATAAAGGCTTCCACACGGGTCCGGACCTGTCCGGCACATTGTCTGGTGGAATCGGTTTCTACCAGCAGAATCGGCAGATCCAGCCGCTGGCGGAAATCCGCATACTCGTAAGAATAAGAGTCACAGAATTTGACGGTATGATATATAATTCCATCCAGGCGGTCGGTAAAACCGTCAAGAAAATGTTCACGGTTCGCTGCTTTTAACATGCGCATGCATGGAATCTGGTTTAGCAGCGCGGCAGCATAGGAATGCAGGACCTGATCCTCTGTAATGGAAAAATCACGTGCAAGTCCGGTGCATGTTAAATCAAACAGCAGATTGGCACCGCGGTCGACAAGCAGCTGACGGATTTCATTGTTGCATCGGGCACCCATGATACCAATATTGAGTTTCTGTCCGTTTTCTTTTTCGGACACTGCACTGGAAGACATGCGGGTGTTTTCCTGTTTTTTCAGAGCTGCTTTGTTCTGCATCATGGAAACAAAACGTTTCAGATCCAGTGTTTTTCCGGAGAAAGCCTCGTACGCGGTGAGCATTTGTTTTAGCTGGCGCTCATAGAGCGTCACTGCAAAATCATTAAATTTGCGGGGAATATCCAGCAAAAAGAAAAATTTATCCGGGAACTGGCTTTTTAATGTGTCATACAGACGCCGGATGCTGTCGCAGCAGGTAGTCAGAATGACACCCTCATAGTCATGTTCCATCACATCTTCCAGCACGGCCTTGGTATAGGAACAGATGTTGGCGTGCATCAGGGTGTCCGCGTGGTTAAAATCCGTAACGGATGGTTCCAGACGTGTGATTTCCGTGTCCATGGCTTCAAATAATTCCATGGGGGTATATTTACATACATAACCTAACATGATGAATTCCTTTCTTTATCCAGAATTTCCAGAAAAGCTTCCAGACGGGTTTTGATCTGTCCGTCATGGCTGTTCCGGCGGTCCATGGCATCGCCATCCAGAACGAGCAGTGGAATATCCGCTGCCTTGAGTGTTTCGCGAAGCTGGAATACTCCGCCGGCAGATTGCTTACAGCCCCAGTGGCAGAAGTTAATTACGCCATCGGCATGCATTTCTTTTGCCAGTTTTACGACCATATTTGCTTTTTTTTCGTATGGACCGTTATAGAGATTGTTTAGCATTTTAGTGGCAAGTGCTTCCAGTGGGTGGGTGGTATCCAGTTCGTCCATGTAATCCAGGTTCATTTCGGTACACTGGATCTGGTAATCTCTGTTCAGGTTAAAATAGTGTTTGAGTGTTTCCTGATAAAAAGGAAGCAGATGTACCCACACAATCCGGGTGCCGTCATATTTCGGATATTGTTTGATATCCTCGGCAAAACTGCGGAACAGGTCAAGGGTTTCCGGTGTTCCGATGTTTAAGTGGGTGGCAAAAAGCATGTACATCTGCAGAGTCAGTGTCGATGGATAATAGCGCTCTGCCTGCAGTTTTAAAAACTCTTTGTAATAAGCTTTCGACTGGTTTTCGCGGGCAAGTGTTTCCGACAGGTCATCCATGGACAGACGTTTTCCGGTCAGTGCTTCCAGTTTCTGAATCAGTTCTTTCAGCTGCATGGTCACATATTCCACGGCTTCCGGAGAACAGCTGTCCGGCACATCGATCACATAAGTGTCAAGATCCGTGTGCCGGCTGACATAGCGGAATGTGTTAATATTGCCGTCACAAATCATGGAAGTTGTCACACCGAGTCTGGCAGGTGAAATAATTCCGGAGTCTACGGCACCGATAAAATCTTTGTGATAGGAACAGAGCGTGGAGGCAATTCCCCGGCTTTCTGCGCGGTCGATAAAATAGTCTTCACACGTAAATCCTGAGAGAAACGAGGAAAGACATTCCATGGAAAGCGCACTGAGTCCGAAGCATTGGAAAATTTCCACGGGTGCAAACAGATTGCACCAGACCGTGGATTCCGGGTATTCCAGCGCATGAAGCGTATTTTTTACGCCGAGCGTATTCAGCTTCTGATATGCTTTCGGCATTGTTTTTTCTGCAAAATGTTCAGTCCGGAACTGTTCGAGATGTAATCCGATGTCAATCATTTTGCGGGAAACTGCCGGGTGGGTGCCGGCATATTTTTTAATATAATTTCCGTAAGTTTTGACGATATTCATAGTATATATCCTTTATTAAACAGGTTCATTTTCAAAAAATTATTATAACCTTGTGTCTGTAAAAAATAAAGTTTTGTGTAATAAAATTTAGAAAAACCTAAGAATCTAAAATATTGCGTATTATAGGGGGATTGATTATAATAGAAAGTACGGAATTATCTATTATGGAAGGAATCAGGACACATGGGAGCACAGGACAATACGGAAAAGGTACTGCGCAGTCTTCACGTTTTGCTGTCGAAGAGTGAGCCGTATCCGAAAGAGCCGAGTAAAGTTATCATAGATAAGCAGCAGGTGATTGATCTGCTGGCAGAATTAAATACCTGTATTTATCAGATTATGGATGAATACGAGCTGACCATTCGAAGCCGTGACAAGGCAGAGCGCGATTTCCATAAAAAGGGAGATCAGATCATCTGGGATGCAAGCCGTAAGGCAGAGGACATTTATGCGGCATCTGTCATGTATATGGATGAAACGTTAAACCGTATGCAGGATATCATGCAGGAGGCAGACAAAAAGGTCGGTGCCATCTATCAGGAAATTAAAGAACAGATGGAAAAAGAAGAAAAGACATTAAGAACCAACAAGTCCGAACTCAAAGGACAGCTGCAGGATCTGGTTGATACCGAAAAGTACTTAAAGATCATCGAGGAGCGAAACCGCGAGATTGAGAAGGAAAAGATGGAAGGAAGACCGGAGTACGAGCAGGAGAAGCGGGAAGAAAAAGCAATTTACGCAAATCGGCAGACCGATATTAAGATTAACCAGGAATATCTGGATAAGCTTGGACTTTCCGTACCGGAAGAACCGGTAGAAGACCTTGCGGAAGAACCAGTAGAAAAGCCAGTGGAAAAACCAAAGAAGCTGTCGCCGAAGCCGGAGATTCCGGCACCGGTTACGGTAGAAGATGACGATGAAGAGTTAAAGCAGCTGGAAGAACAACTGCGTGTGAATCTGGATGCTGATTATTTTAAGTGGAAAGATGAACAGGATGAACAGGAAGAACAGGAAGCAGCAGAAGAAAAAGAAAAATCCGCCGGCTTTCAGAACAAGATCAAGAACCTGATAGGAGGACATCCGCATGACGATTCTGGTGTGTGATGATGACAAGGAAATTGTAGACGCAATTGAGATTTACCTGATTCAGGAAGGATACCAGGTAGTAAAAGCATATGACGGGGAACAGGCTCTGGATATGCTTCGCACAAAGAAAATTGATCTGATGGTGATCGATGTGATGATGCCGAAACTGGATGGAATCCGTGCGACATTCCAGGCACGTAAAACAAGCAGCATTCCCATTATCATCCTGTCTGCCAAGACAGAAGATGCGGATAAGATTCTGGGGCTGAACGTGGGGGCGGACGATTATGTGACCAAGCCGTTTAATCCGCTGGAACTGGTTGCCCGTGTGAAGTCACAGCTGCGGCGTTATACCACACTTTCGAGCACCCCTTCCGGTGATGCCGTTTATGAAGCCGGCGGTCTGGTTATTAACGATGAATTAAAAAAAGTTACGGTAGATGGGGAAGAGGTCAAACTGACTCCGATCGAATACAACATTCTTCTGCTTCTAATGAAAAATAAAGGAAAAGTATTTTCCATCAGTCAGATTTATGAGGAAATCTGGAATGAAGAAGCAATTGGCGCAGACAATACAGTTGCTGTCCACATCCGGCATATCCGGGAAAAAATTGAAATCAATCCGAAAGAACCGCGGTATCTGAAAGTGGTCTGGGGTGTCGGCTATAAAATCGAAGCGGGGGCGTAGCTGTCTATGAAAGAATTCTCCAGCGGAAAAAAGGGCGCAGCCATTGTCATGCATCAGATGTTCCTGATTATGATGCTTTGCGGAATCTATGGGATCGGATACAATCTGCGCAGACATATCGGAGGGCTGGGTATTCTCAGCCTGTTTATGGTGATCGGCATGGTCGGAAGCTTTGTATTCCTTGCCTATCTGACAGGTGTTGCAGGGCGCCGGTCGGAGGAGGATGCAACCATTTACCTGACCTGGATCGATAAAATTTATACGGATATCCAGATGGTGCTTTTTGTGGCATTCATTTATCTTGTGCTCTTTTTGGGGAAAAATCTCCATGACATCCAGTTTGAACTGTCCGGACTGATGGTAGCGGTCGGAACAGTCGGGTATCTGGTCGATGTTGTATTCCTGCTGTTTTATATGAGCATTGTCCGGCGAGTCAAAAACAATACCCTTCTGACATACAGTCTGATCTATCAGGCAGGAAGCTTCCTTAGACGGGTGTTTATCTCCGGACAGAATCCCAGACTGTGTACGCGTAAGGCGCGCGAAAGATATGAGATCCAGCATGCAATTGAAAAAATTGCGGCAGGGGCACTGGATACGACACTGGATGTGGAACAGTTTCACGGACAGGAAAGAGGCATTGCAGCTTCTGTGAATAATATCCGTGCAGGGCTGAGCGAAGCCATTCAGGAGCGGATCCGGAATGAACGGATGAAGGCAGACCTGATCACGAATGTTTCCCATGATATCAAAACACCGCTTACTTCCATTGTCAATTATGTGGATCTGCTCAAACGTGAAAACCTGGAAAACGAAAATGCACGTAATTATATCCGGGTTCTGGATGAAAAATCCCAGCGGCTGAAACAGCTGACGGAGGATCTGGTCGAAGCATCAAAGATCAGTTCCGGAAATATCCAGCTGGATATGCAGACCATCGATCTGGTAGAACTACTGTACCAGACGGGTGGTGAGTTCAATGAACGTTTTGAGGCACGGGGGCTGACCATTGTGACGAAACTGCCGCACAATTCGGTGATGATCCGGGCAGACGGACGGCAGCTCTACCGTGCAATTGAAAATCTGTATACCAATGCGGCAAAATATGCACTCGAAAATACCCGGGTTTATGTAGATCTGGAAGTAGAGGAGAATCATGCGGTTTTCCGTATCAAAAATATTTCGAAAAATCCGCTGCCGGAACAGGGAGCGGCGAGGAAAGACCTGACGGAGCGTTTTGTGAGGGGAGAGGAATCCCGCACGACAGAGGGAAGCGGTCTTGGACTGTCCATTGCAAAGAATCTTACACAGTTGATGGGCGGTGAGTTTGCAATCCTGGTAGATGGCGATCTGTTTGCGGCATCCATTACGTTTGCAGTCGTTGCATAAAAATACATTTTATTATATAATTATCATTAACTATGATTTCGAAAACAAGGAGGAAACTATGAAGTTATACGAGAACGGCGCATACCTGGTCAACGGCAGGGATGTTGTCATTAATTCACCGGAAGCGGCATCTGCTGTCAATGCAAAGACAGGAAAGACTGTTACACCGGAAGATGCAAAGAAACAAACCATTGCATATGGAATTTTAAAGAACCACAATACATCCGGCAACATGGAAAAACTGCAGATCAAATTTGATAAGCTGACTTCCCACGATATTACATTTGTCGGCATCATCCAGACCGCCAGGGCATCAGGTCTTGAGAAGTTCCCGATTCCTTATGTACTCACTAACTGTCACAACAGTCTGTGTGCAGTCGGTGGAACCATCAACGAAGATGACCATATGTTTGGACTGACATGTGCAAAGAAATACGGTGGAATCTATGTTCCTCCTCATCAGGCAGTTATTCACCAGTTTGCAAGAGAAATGCTTGCAGGCGGCGGAAAGATGATCCTTGGATCAGACTCCCATACCCGTTACGGGGCACTGGGAACCATGGCAATTGGAGAAGGTGGTCCGGAGCTTGTAAAGCAGCTTTTGAATAAGACTTACGATATTGATATGCCGGGAGTTGTCGGCATTTACCTGACAGGTACCCCGCAGAAGGGTGTCGGTCCGCAGGATATCGCGCTTGCCATTATCGGTGAAGTATTTGCCAACGGATTTGTAAAGAATAAAGTGATGGAGTTTGTCGGACCGGGCGTGTCCAATCTGAGTGTTGATTACCGTATCGGTGTCGATGTTATGACAACAGAGACCACCTGTCTGTCCTCTATCTGGAGAACTGATGACCAGGTGAAGGAATTCTATGAGATCCACGGAAGAACCGGAGATTTCGAGGAACTGAATCCGGGAGAAACTGCATACTATGACAGTTTTATCGAACTTGATTTAAGCGAGATTAAGCCAATGATCGCGATGCCGTTCCATCCAAGCAATACATACACGATCGAGGAATTAAATGCAAACCTGATGGATATTCTTGATGACTGTGAGAAGCGTGCACAGGTAAGCTTTGATGGAAAAGTAGACCTTGACTTAAAGAGCAAAGTAAAGAACGGAAGACTGTATGTAGATCAGGGTATCATTGCCGGATGTGCCGGTGGTGGATTTGAAAATATCTGCGATGCAGCAGATATCTTAAAGGGCACTTCCATTGGAGCGGACGAGTTTACGCTGAGTGTTTACCCGGCTTCCACTCCGATTTATATGGAACTTGTTAAGAACGGTGCCGTTGCCAATCTGTTAGAGACAGGTGCCATTGTCAAGACTGCATTCTGCGGACCGTGCTTTGGTGCCGGAGATACACCTGCAAATAATGCATTTTCTATCCGTCATTCTACACGTAACTTCCCGAATCGTGAGGGATCTAAGGTACAGAACGGACAGGTTGCTTCCGTAGCACTGATGGATGCGCGTTCTATCGCTGCAACCGCTGCAAATAAGGGATTCCTTACCGCAGCTACCGATATTGATGTAAACTACAGCAAGCCGAAATACTTCTTTGATAAGACCATTTATGAAAACCGTGTATTTGACAGCAAGGGTGTGGCAGATCCGGACGTAGAGATCCAGTTTGGACCAAATATCAAGGACTGGCCGGCTATGAGCCCGCTTCCGGAGAATCTTGTGCTGAAAGTTGTTTCCGAGATTCACGATCCGGTGACCACAACGGACGAGCTGATTCCTTCCGGAGAGACATCCTCTTTCCGTTCCAACCCACTGGGACTGGCAGAGTTTGCACTTTCCAGAAAGGATCCGGAATATGTTGGACGTGCCAAGGAAGTACAGAAGGCACAGAAGGCTGTCGAAGCAGATACCTGTCCGGGGGATGCACTTCCGGAGATTCATCCGGTTATGGATACCATCCGTGCAACGTTCTCCGATGTCAACCGCTCAAACGTTGGTTTTGGAAGTACGATTTTTGCAGTAAAACCGGGAGACGGTTCTGCGCGTGAGCAGGCGGCTTCCTGCCAGAAGGTACTTGGCGGATGGGCAAACATTGCAAATGAATATGCGACCAAGAGATATCGTTCCAACCTGATTAACTGGGGTATGATTCCGTTTGTTATTGATCAGGGAGACCTTCCGTTCCACAATCTGGATTACCTGTTTGTTCCAAAGATCCGTGAGGCGATCGCAGACGGAAAAACAGAATTTGAGGCATATGTGGTAAAGGATGGTGCTTTAAAGCCATTTACCCTGCGTATGGGAGAACTGACACCGGATGAGAAAGATATTATTCTCAAAGGCTGCCTGATCAATTATTACCGCGGATAGGAGACCTTGTATGACAGACGTGGAAAAACAAAAACAGATGGAACAGATCAAACAGAGTGAGGATGGCATGCGTCAGACGGTTCTTCTGATTAAAATCGGATTGATGGTATTTCTCACCTTTGCCTGTTGTACCGTATTTTTCTTTCTGGTGCTCCGGTACAAGGGGGTTGCAGATACCTGGCATCTGATTACAGGTGCATTGCAGCCGATTATTATCGGACTGGGACTTGCTTATCTGCTTAACCCGGTTATGAAATTTCAGGAGCGGCACTGGCTGCCGTTTCTGAAAAAGAAAATGAAATCAGAAAAATCAGCGGCTAAAGTGGCACGTGGATTGTCCATTGCCGGGGCAATCCTGTTTCTTCTGGTGATTCTGGTACTTTTGATTGCGGCAATTGTTCCTTCGGTGGTATCAAGTGTTACCGGGCTGGTGGAAGCGCTGCCTGGTAATGTGGAGAGCCTGATCCGTATGGTGAAAAGCGGAAAACTCGGAGCCTATGGAGTGACAGATACCATCAGTGATATGCTGACAAAGCTGACGGATTATGTGGAAAACTGGGCAACGAACGATCTGCTTCCACAGATGCAGCAATATCTGCTGCAGATTACTTCCGGCGTAATCACGATGGTCAAATCCATATTAAACTTCATCATTGGAATTATTGTTGTTGTTTATGTCTTATCCATTAAAGAAAGCCTGGTGGGACAGGGCAAAAAGATTGTGTATGCGATCTTTAAACCGAAACATGGAAACATTATTATCGAAGTTTTCCACAAGGCAGATGAAGTATTTGGTGGTTTCATCATTGGAAAGATTATAGATTCTGCCATCATCGGTGTGATCTGTTATTTTGGATGTCTGATTCTGCATATCCCAGATACGATACTGGTTGCGGTTATCATTGGAGTAACCAATGTCATTCCGGTGTTTGGACCGTTTATCGGTGCGATTCCGACACTTCTTCTGGTGGTGATCCAGAGTCCGCTGCATGCGTTGTATCTGCTGATATTTATTATCGTTCTGCAGCAGGTGGATGGAAATATTATCGGACCGAAGATTTTAGGTGATTCCACCGGATTATCTGCGTTCTGGGTAATGTTTTCGATTCTGATCGGAGGCGGACTGTTTGGATTTCTGGGAATGCTGCTTGGAGTTCCGGTGTTTGCGATGATTTACTATATTATCCGCAGACTGGTAAACCACAGCATACGAAAGAAAAATCTTACAACCGTAACGGCGGCATATGTGGAGGCGGCCGGTGTGAATGAGGCAACCGGTGCGATCATATATTACGGGGAAAAACAAAAGAAAAAGAGAACTTTAAAAGATTCCGGGAAGAAAGACGAAACAAAGAAAAACCAGTAATTTCAAGGGCTGTACGCGTTTGTGTGCAGCTCTTTTTTTCGGATTATTTTTTGACACTAATTGCCGCCTATGGTATACTTGAAAATAGACAGATAGACCTGTTTGGGGATACTTTAAGGAGATAACAATTGGACAAATACGAATATAATCTGAAGCTTGATCAGATGAAATCCCGCTATGCGGAAGAGAAATATGATGAGGCAGCAGATATTGCAGATACCATCAATTGGAATAAGGTTAAAAATGTAAATGGTCTGGTAAAAGCTGGGGAAGTGTACGAAAAAGTACAGCGTTATGAGGAGAGCCGGGAAGTTTTGCTGATGGCATATGATCGCTCGCCGATCGGAAGAATGATTATTTACCGTCTTGCGGAAGTGGCGGTCAAGATGAAAGATTTTCAGGCGGCACAGGATTATTACGATGAGTTTGTGGAGATTGCGCCTCATGACACCCTTAAATATGTACTTCGCTATGATATACAGAAGGCACAGGGGGCTTCTTATGAAGAACTGATACCGATTCTTGAAGAACTCAAGGAACAGGAATACACGGAAGAGTGGGCATATGAGCTTGCTTATCTGTATCACAAAGCAGGGATGAGTGAGAAGTGTATTGATGCATGTGATGAGCTGGTTCTCTGGTTTGGAGATGGGCCATATGTAGAGCGTGCATTGGAACTGAAAATGCTGTATCAGCCATTGACGAAAACACAGGAAGAAAAGTATCGGTCGTTTTGTCAGGCAAAAGATGACAGAGCAGGTTTGACACACATTGATGTGGAGGAGATGGCGCGTGCCGGGGAGACCGTGCATGATCCGGTCGCAATTCCAAAAGTAGAAGTAAACACAGAACGGTTTAATACCGTCAATCTTCAGGCGGAAATTGCAAAGGGTATGCAGCAGATCATGGATGCAACCGAAAAAGAGACGGTCACGGATACGCTGGACAATATCAATCGTATGGTGGAAGATGTCCCTTATCTGAAAATGCAGATGGAGGAAGAAAAGCCTGAGGCACAGCCGGAACAGAATACACGGCACATTGAGACAGATGAGGAGATTGATGGTTCACTCAAGACAAATTTCAAAGAGTTGTTGGGAGAAGACTCCGATGGTCAGATGAGCATGATGACAAATGAGAAAAACATGATTGAGCATCAGATCACAGGCCAGATGACAATTGAGGAAGTGCTGAGTGAGTGGGAGAAAATGCGCAAGGCTGCGGAAGCTGCATTAGAAGATGCCAGAAAGCGGAAACTCGAATCCGCCAAAGCGCGTGCACTGCAGGAGGCAGGCGATATTATGGACCGCCTGACAGGAGTATTGCCAAAACTGGATGCGGTACTGGCAGAGAAGGCGGATATTGTGGAGGAAACGACGGAAACACCGCCACAGACGCCGGAAAGGGAAACACCGCCGGCAACGAATGAGCCGGAAGAACGAAAGGAAGAAGAAGAGAACAAAAAAGAGGAACAGCCTGCCAGGGATACAGATGCCGAAGAACTTTGGCCAGAGGGAGTATCTTTAGAAGAAATGGTACGTTCCCAGCAGAAAAAAAAGACGGAAGCTGCCGCACAGAAACCGGCAGAAGAGACATCCGATGTGACAGAAGATGACCAAAACTTAAATGAGAATCGTGGTGTAGAAGAAATGGAAACAGAAACAGAAACAAAGAAAAAGGATTTTGAGGAGGTTCCGATCGAGGATCTGCCACAGAAACCAACACTTGCACAGGAGAGGGAAGAAGAGTTTGCTTTTGTAAGAAGAAAAACAGATCGCTCTTCCTGGAAAGGAAAAACCATACATATCCCACAGGTAGACACACCGGTGGATCTGGGAAAAGAGGAAAAACAGAATCTTCCGCTTGTAGAACTGACCGATGAACAGAAAGCGATTTTTTCGTATTTTATGCCGGTGAAGGGCATGGAGGATCAGCTCTGCAAAGCGTTGACAGTTGCTTCGTCCCATCTGAAAAATAAGGAAACTGCATCGAGGGGGAATCTCGTAATTAAAGGCGGACAGGGAAGTGGAAAAACAACACTTGCCACCAGCATGATCAAAGTCCTGCAGCAGGAGACCGGGGTTTTGGATGGAAAGATTGGAAAGATCCATGCGGAAGCATTGAACCAGAAAAATGTCGGCGGGCTGCTGGATAAGGTGGCAGGAGGATGCCTGATTATTGAACAGGCAGGAGATATGGAGAAAAAGACCGTGTCGGAGTTATCCGGATTGCTGGACGCAGATGAGAGTGGTCTTTTCGTTATACTCGAAGACACATCCAAGGGCATCAAGAGATTATTTGCGCAGAATGAAACATTTGCCAAAAAATTCAGTGAACAGATCTCAGTTCCGATTTTTACAAATGATGAGCTGGTTACGTTTGCACGCTCTTATTCCAGAGAACTTGGATACAAAATTGACGACATGGCGGTTCTGGCATTGTATAACCGGATCAGCAATATTCAGAGACTGGATCAGGCGACAACCCTGACAGAGGTGAAAGACATTGTGGATGAAGCAATTCATCGGGAGGCACATGGAGGGTTAAAGAAAGCTATCAGTATTCTGACTGCTAGCCGTTATACGGATGATGACAGAATTGTACTAACGGAAAAGGATTTCGAGTAAGATAGATAAGAGAAGACAGGGAGGGTATTTATGAGTAATTTTACAGAGATGGATTGTTACCTGTTTGGACAGGCAACACATTATGATATTTATCGCAAAATGGGTGCTCACAAAATGACAATTGAAGGAGAAGAGGGAGTATGCTTCGATGTCTGGGCACCGCATGCGGATCGTGTATACGTGATTGGGGAATTTAATGGATGGAATGAAACTTCCCACGAGATGAAACGTGTGACACCGGAGACGATGGGCGTATACGAACTGTTTGTACCGGGCGTCCAGATTGGCTGTATGTACAAGTTCCTGATTATCGCGCAGGACGGAAGAAAGCTGTACAAAGCAGACCCTTATGCAAATTATGCACAGCTGCGGCCGGAGACCGCTTCCATTGTCACAGATATTTCCAATTTTCTCTGGTCCGATACAGAATGGATGAATGCCAGAAAAAAACTTTCCAAAGAGGAAGTATATGAGCAGCCGATGGCAATTTATGAGGTACATCCGGGTTCCTGGATGCGGCATCCGGGGCGTGAGGATGATGGATTTTATTCTTATCGGGATCTGGCAAAGACCTTGATTCCTTATGTGAAAGACATGGGATATACCCATATCGAGCTGATGGGAATTTCCGAGTATCCATACGATGGTTCCTGGGGATATCAGGTAACGGGGTATTATGCACCGACTTCCCGTTATGGAACACCGGAGGATTTTGCACATCTGGTCAACGAATGCCATAAGAACAGGATTGGCGTGATCCTTGACTGGGTGCCGGCACATTTCCCAAAAGATGCACATGGATTGGCAGAGTTTGATGGTACTGCAACTTATGAATATGCAGACCCGCGCAAAGGAGAGCATCCGGACTGGGGAACCAAAATCTTTGATTACGGAAAGAATGAGGTCAAGAACTTCCTGATCGGAAGTGCGCTGATGTGGATTGAGAATTATCACGTAGACGGACTTCGTGTGGATGCAGTTGCATCCATGCTGTATCTGGATTACGGGAAGGAAGATGGACAGTGGGTTCCGAATATTTATGGTGGAAATAAAAATCTGGAAGCCATTGAGTTTTTCAAGCATATCAATACGCTGATTCTCGGAAGAAATCCGGGGTCTGTGATGATTGCGGAGGAATCAACGGCATGGCCGAAAGTGACGGGTACGGTAGAGGATGACGGTCTTAATTTCAGCTACAAGTGGAACATGGGCTGGATGCATGATTTCCTTGACTATATGAAGCTTGACCCGTATTTCCGCAAAGACAATCACAACAAGATGACCTTTGCCATGAGTTACAATGAGAGTGAGAAGTATATTCTGGTATTATCCCATGATGAGGTTGTGCATCTGAAATGTTCCATGCTCAACAAGATGCCCGGACTCGAAGGGGATAAGTTTAAAAACCTTATGGCTGGCTATGCATTCATGATGGGACATTCCGGCAAAAAACTTCTGTTTATGGGACAGGAATTCGCGCAGGAGCGTGAGTGGAGCGAGAAGCGCGAACTGGACTGGTTCCTGCTGGATGATCCGAAACACAAACATATGCAGGACTGGGTAAAGGCACTGCTTCATCTGTATCGTAAAAATCCCTGCCTGTACGAGCAGGATACGACCTGGGCAGGATTTGAGTGGATGAATGCCAACGACTATGAACGCAGTATTTTCAGCTTTGTGCGAAAGAGTAAGGATGGAAAGAATAACCTGCTCTTCGTGATCAGTTTCACACCAGTAGAGCGTGACGATTATCGGGTAGGTGTGCCGGGCAGACATACCTATAAGCTGGTATTAAACAGTGCAGATCCGCAGTTTGGTGGAACCGACACAGAAGATACGAAGCGTCCGCTGTCTTACAAGGCAGAAAAGAAGCCTTGCGATGGACGGGATTATTCGATCGGATATAAGCTGCCGCCTTACGGAGTAGCAGTATTTAAATTTTAAACAGAAATGGTGGAAGCCGGAGATTCATGGAAGTGGATGTCCGGCTTCTTTTTTAATTATTTGATCGTAATACGGGGAATCGTGTTAAATAATGTATAATTTTAGAAATAATTCATGCGATTTAGTGTAAAAACAAATGAAAAATACGTTGATTTTTACACGAATAATTGATATGCCAAAAGTAAACATTTCATGGAGGTGCAGTGATGTATAGAAAAATAATGGATTATTTAAAGGAATGGAAGCATAGTGAACATCGCAAACCTCTTATTCCGTGGGGATATCCGGTTTGTTTTAAGAGTGTTTGTGTTTCCTCAAAGGAGAATGCGGCGCTCCAAGCATATTGAACTGGAATACGATATTAATTTCTGGCAGGACAATAAAATTGTATTTGTAGGCAAATAAAATATTTGTTTTTAAGATAGCAGAAGATATACCTGTATAAAAATTGGCATCTGGAATGTTTTTCCCGTCACTTGTATCCATATTTAATTTGTGTATAGGAAATAAAAAATTTCTTCCAAACTGTTCAAATTCAATTTGATTTTCTGTGATTTTAAAATCTCACTGAAATACTTTCCAAGTTATTTCCTGAAAATGAATTTAACACATATGCTTGGTCGTTATGTTGCATATTATCTAATTCTGCAGCATATACGTTGTTATTGAAAGTAATCATGAATACCATAACTAAAATTATTTTTTTATGTAAAAAATGAAACATGGTCATGTCCTGACACGGTGGGATTTGCGGAACTGCTGTGGCGATTCATGAAATTTTTTCTGGAAGGACTGCGAAAAATAGCTGGTAGAGGAAAACCCGATACATCCGGCAATCTCTTCGATGCTGTGATTGGTTGTGAGCAGCAGGTCACGCGCAGACGCCAGCCGAACTTCGTTCAGGTAAGCGATGGGAGATTTCCCGTACAGCTCTGCAAAACGGTGTGAAAGGTAATATTTTGAGAGACTGCAGTTTTCGGCAAGCGAATCTAGAGAGATCATGCTCTGGTAATTGTGCTCGATAAAGCGTTTTACCTTGTGGCATTCGCGGCTGCTGTTCTGCGCATCCACCACTTCATAGGATACATGGTCTTTCCGGCAGAAATATAAAATTAAAATATCCAGATAATGCTGGCAGATCTCTGCGTAGCGGTCCTGTTTGTTATGCATTTCCCGTAGGATATTTTCAAAACACTGGCGGATAAAAGGCGAGTTTGCAAAAGCCGGGACATGAATGTATTCCGGTTCTTTGTCAGTATTCAGTTTTAATCCTTCCACCCCGAGCACATAATAATCCAGTGGATTTTCCGGATCGGAAAACTCTGTGTGTGTTACCTGTGCACCGATCACGACAAGGCTGTTTGAGGAGACCGGAAGAGATTCATTTTCAATCAGCATGCGTCCGGTGCCGTCTTTAATAAAGAAGATTTCCGTAAAATGATGGCTGTGGGGAAACGAAGTCCAGTCATTTTCAAATTTGGATGCTGATATGGAAAGCAGGCGGAAATGGATTTCCGGCTGTACCTCATTATCCAGATTAAATTTGCGGTTGCTCATGGAAAATACAGTCCTTTCATGTTATAATTGCAATGATTTCCTGGTCAAAATGGAACGATGTTGTACTTAGTATACAATAAAAAAAACAAAATAACAAGATTTTTAAAATAAAGCAAGAATTATAAAATATAGAGCAATATATGGATAGGAAAAAGAGATGGCGTACTATATAATAACAAATGTAGGGAAGGAAACATAAGAACTTATAGTAAAAAATAACAAAAATGGGAGGTTACTATGAAGAAAAAAATTTTATGTACAATGATGAGTATGGTAATGGTAGCATCTTTATTTGCAGGGTGCGGTACAGATTCAGGAACGGAGAATTCTGCGTCAGATAACAGCAAGACAGAAGAAACTGGACAGACAACATCAGATGATCCATATGCAGCTTATGCTGGAACAACAATCAGTGTAGCTGCGATTGAGACAGGTTATGGTTCGCAAATGTGGCAGGAAGTGACAGATGCATTTACAGAAGAAACCGGAATTCAGGTAGAACTTACAACAGATAAAAAATTGGAGGATGTAATAGGACCATCCATGCAGGGAGGCGAATACCCGGATGTTATTCATCTGGCAACGGGACGTGAAGCTGCGTTAACGGAACAGTTTATTAAGGGAAATATGATTACTGACATTACAGATGTCTTATCTATGAAAGTTCCGGGAGAAGATAAACTTGTTTCAGAGAAGATTGCAGGAGGATTTACAGATACATCATTGACGAATCCTTATGGTGATGGAAAGACATATCTTGCACCAATGTTTTATTCCCCATGTGGTCTGTTTTATAATGCAGGTCTTTTAGAAGAAAAAGGATGGGATGTTCCAACAACCTGGGATGAAATGTGGGAACTTGGAGATAAAGCAAAAGAAGAGGGAATTTATTTATTTACATATCCGACAACAGGATATTTTGATGCATTTTTCTATGCATTAATGTATGCCGCAGGCGGACCTGAATTCTTTGATAAGGCTACAAATTATGAAGAAGGTATCTGGGAAACACCAGAAGCACAGACATGTTTTGATATTGTTGCAAAGTTAGCTGAGTACACAAATCCTATTACACCGGCACAGGCAAATGATCAGGATTTTACACAGAACCAGCAGTTAGTACTTGATAATAAGGCAATTTTCATGCCAAATGGAACCTGGATTGTCGGTGAAATGGCAGATGCTCCTCGTGCAGATGGATTTAAGTGGGGTATGACAGCTCTTCCGGCGGTAAAAGCGGGAGGAGACAGTTATAGTTATACATGGTTTGAGCAGGCATGGATTCCTTCTGGTGCAGAACATCAGGATGCAGCAAAATTATTTATCTCATATTTATACAGTGATAAAGCATGTGAAATTTTTGCAAAAGCAGGAGCTATTCAGCCGGTATTAGGAATTGCAGATAAATTAGAAGGTGATAATGTCATGTTTTATTCTATCTATGATAATGGAGCAAAGGCAGCCATGGGCAATTTTGCATCATTTGAAGCAATTCCGGGTATTGAAGTACGTACTGTATTCTTTGACCCTGTAAACTCTTTGGTATCAGGAGATATGACAGAGCAGGAGTGGATTGATGGAATTATTTCGGCAAGTGACCAGATGCGGGCAAATTTGAAATAAGAGTTTTTAGTTTTCCTTAATGCTATAGTGGTAAAAATGAGTCGGCGGACAGGATTTTTGTCCGCCGAATTTTAAATAGTACGGTTTGTTTGAAAGGAACGTGAAAGTATGAAAAAAGCCAGAGGACGAAGCGGTTTTTTGGCGGTATGCATAGCACCAGCAGTAATTTTATTTTTTGTGTTTATGATATTGCCTACCTTAAATGTATTCCGGATGTCGTTATTTGAAAAAGGTGCATATTCACCGAATGAAACATTTGTTGGCCTGAAAAATTTTAAAACATTAATATCGGATACTAATTTTATAAGATCCATGCAAAACATGATTTTACTTATTGTTGTTGTTACAATAGTTACCTTTGCATTTGCACTTGTTTTTGCAGGCATTCTGTCAAGAGAAAAAATCAGGGGACAGAATTTTTTCCGTATTATTTTTTATATTCCCAATATTTTATCGGTTGTAGTAATTGCAGGTATTTTTTCTGCAATTTATAAGCCGGAGAACGGAATGCTAAACAGTATTATCGGACTGTTTCATAAAATGGAGAACCCGATTTTGTGGAAAGGTGAATCGCTTGTGATCGTCAGTCTTATTATTGCAATGATCTGGCAGGCGATTGGTTACTATATGGTCATGTACATGGCATCTATGGCGAGTGTGCCGAAAAGCCTGTATGAAAGTGCCGGATTAGATGGTGCAGGCAGGCTCGTTCAGTTTTTTCAGATTACAATTCCGTTGATCTGGACTAATATTCGTACAACATTAACATTTTTTATTATTTCTACTATTAATATGGCATTTCTTTTTGTAAAAGCTATGACTTCAGGTGGCCCAAACGGAGCTTCTGAAGTGTCACTAAGCTATATGTATGGACAGAAGGATGCCGGATTATATGGATACAGTATGGCAATAGGTGTTGTAATATTTATTTTCTCGTTTGCATTGTCTGCACTTGTAAATAAAGTTACAGAGCGTGAACCACTGGAGTTTTAAGGAGAGAAAATATGAGAGAGAAAAATAATCCGAATTCTGCGGAACGGTTGTATAAATTTTTTATCTATTTAGTTTTAATAATGCTTGCAGTCAGTATTATTATTCCGGTGGCATGGGTGTTTATGGCATCCATTAAGCAAAATAAAGAGTTTTATGGAAATCCGTGGACTTTGCCGAAGGGTTTTTATTTTCAGAACTTTATTGATGCCTGGAATACAGCAAAAATGGGAGATTACATGTTAAACTCCGTATTGGTTACAGCTTTGGCACTTGTAATTCTTTTAATTGTTGCACTGCCGGCAGCTTACTGTTTGTCACGTTTTAAATTTAAAGGAAGCAAATCTTTAAATGCGGCTTTTATGGGTGGTCTTTTTATTAACGTGAATTATATTGTTGTTCCAATTTTTCTGATGCTGCGAGATGGAGACAATTGGCTGAAATCAGTAATTGGGAAAAGTTTTCTTTTAAATAATCTGGTCATACTTGCAATCGTATATGCTGCGACAGCACTTCCGTTTACAATTTATCTGTTGTCAGGGTATTTTTCAACATTGGCACATGATTATGAAGAGGCGGCATATATTGATGGAGCAGGTTATAGTACAACGATGTGGAAAATTATTTTCCCAATGGCAAAACCATCTATTATTACAGTAATCTTGTTTAATTTTCTTTCTTTTTGGAATGAATATATCATTTCCATGACACTAATGAGTTCGGCAAAGGGACCGAAAACGTTACCGGTAGGATTATTAAATCTGATGCAGGCACAGCAGTCAGCAGCACAGTATGGAATTATGTATGCAGGACTTGTAATAGTAATGCTTCCTACATTAATTTTATATATATGTGTTCAGAATAAACTGACACAGGGAATGACTGTTGGTGGTTTAAAGGGTTGATGAGAAGGGAGATTAAAATGGAATTTTGGAAAAAGCACACAAAATGCAGAATAATTTTAATGGCAGCTCTTTTTATTGCCGGAATAAGCCTGTCTGTTTTTGGATGGGGTATGACAGGAAAAATGACAGGTTTAGGAATTATGCTTATTGGAATTATCTGTTTATTAATGGCATTGTGGATTTATAATTGCCCTTTTGCAGAAAAGAAGAAAAGAAAGTAATTATATGGATGAAATAGAGTGAGGAAGAAAAATGAGTGAGAAAAATACAGGCCGCGTCACAATTCCTACAAATCTGGATGTGGTTCCAGAGACAATTGAGTTAATGAAACGCTGGGGTGCAGATGCAATCCGCGATTGTGACGGAACAGAATTCCCGGAAGAGCTGACAAAGACCGGGGCAAAGATTTATGCAACTTACTACACCACGAGAAAAGATAATGAGTGGGCGAAGGCAAACCCGGATGAGGTGCAGCAGTGTTATATTATGAGTGGATTTTATACGGCTGTTGAAAGCGAACTGCAAATTCCTCTGATGAAGGGGATTTCGGATGAGTTAATGCAGGTCAATACAAGAGATGATATTAAACGATGGTGGGAGGTTGTTGACCGTTCCACAGGTCAGGTGGTATCGACCAAACAGTGGGAATATAATGAGGAGTCAGGGTGCGTCTGTATTCATGAGGCAGAACCGTTTCATGAATATACAGTAAGCTTTCTGGCATATATTATCTGGGATCCGGTACATATGTACAATGCGGTGACAAATGACTGGAAAGATTTCGAACATCAGATTACGTTTGACGTAAGACAGCCGAAAACACATAAATATTCCATGGAGCGTCTGCGCAAGTTCTGTGCAGAGCATCCATATGTCAATGTCATCCGCTATACGACGTTTTTCCATCAGTTTACATTGATGTTCGACGAGTTAAAGCGGGAAAAATATGTGGACTGGTATGGTTATTCCGCGTCAGTAAGCCCTTATATTTTAGAGCAGTTTGAAAAAGAAATGGGTTATAAATTCCGCCCGGAATATATCATTGACCAGGGATATTATAACAATCAGTACCGTGTACCTGGTAAAGAATATAAGGATTTTCAGGCATTCCAGCGCAGGGAAGTTGCAAAGCTTGCAAAAGAGATGGTTGACATCA
>OGDD01001052.1_pt1 | contig 23237 bp, 20 predicted proteins | sample 1570301 | NCBI WGS metagenome assembly OGDD01 (sample SAMEA2581971, study PRJEB24529) | metagenome | biome: Human gut stool | place: China | collected 2011 | reverse complement strand
TGCAGTTTCTCAGCTACCTCCGCGCGGCTTCTTACGAAGTCCGCCGCAGAGACGATCTGTCTGAAATTGAAGTATCGCAGCGCTATTTCCAGAAACAGTCGTACAACACATCCGCCGGAAAGGATATCCGTCTGTATCAGCTGAACGGATGGCTCGATGGTGTTTATCGCCAGCTCAACAAGCGGTATCAGAAAATTCTGTTCCGCATCCGCAGCGCCTACTTTGCAAATGATCTGCTGACACTTACACTACAGCTTCTGCGCGACGGAATCTGCTATGGCTTTCTGATTTACCGTCTATCCCACGGCACGATGACCGTATCCGGCTTTGTGCTTGCGCTCGGTGCCGTCTCCGGTTTTTCTTCATATTTTAACGAGATCACCGCCGCGCTCTCCAAATCCGTGCTCTGTCTCGAGCAGATCCGCTGGCTGCGGGAATTCTTCGATCTCCCGTTCCCTGCAGGCCACACGCTGCCGTTCCGGCCGGAACTTGCGGAAGAAAAACCGCTGGAAATCTGCTTTTCCCACGTCTCGTTTTCCCATCCGGGCGGCGATAAAAGGATCCTCGATGATGTCAGTTTTACACTCCATGCGGGCGAGCATACGGCACTTGTCGGCATCAACGGCGCCGGAAAATCCACCATTGTCAAGCTGATCTGCGGGCTATATCAGCCAACGGAAGGGAATATCACCATCAACGGCATTCCCCTTGGCAGTCTGAATCCGGCGCAGTATTACAAAGCAATCGCAGCGGTTTTTCAGGACCCGTTTGCACTCTCGTTTTCGATTGCAGAAAATGTGAGCTGCTCACCGCTGGAAGAGACCGATCGTAACCGTTGCCGAGAAGCACTCATCCGCGCCGGACTCTGGGAAAAAATTGCAAGTCTGCCGCAGAAAGAAGAAACCTATCTTGGCAAGGATATGGCGGACGACGGCATTACGCTTTCCGGCGGTGAAATGCAAAAACTGATGATGGCGCGGGCACTCTATAAAAATTGCCATCTGCTCCTGCTCGATGAGCCGACGGCTGCGCTCGATGCAATCTCGGAAAATAAAATGTACGAAACCTACAGCACACTGCTGAAAAATAAGACTGCGCTTTTCATCTCGCATCGTCTTGCATCGACACGCTTCTGCGATACGATCCTGTTTCTCGAAAACGGAAAGATCAAAGAATGCGGAACCCACGATGAGCTGATTGCCCTTGGCGGATCGTATGCGCATATGTTTGAGGTGCAGAGCCAGTATTATCAGGAAACGGAGGAAGATATCTGATGAAAATGAAAGAACGGTTTCATGCCATCTGCCGCTTTTTAACTATGGTGAGCCAGGGCAATCACCGCGTGCTGTTCTGGCTTCTCGGAAGCGCTTTTGCAGCTGCAACGCTGCCGTATCTCTCCTTGTTTTTCTCGGCGCGAATTTTGAATTTACTGCTTGCAAAGTCGTACCGCGCCTGTCTGTATACTGTTGTCGTCTTTCTGCTTACGCAGTATGGGCTGGGATTGTTTGAAAAAATCTGCCGTCAGTATCTCGACGGCCAAAAAGAACTCTGTCTTGCACGCACGGAACAGAAAATCACCGCAAAGGCGCTGGAGCTGGAGTTTGAGAAATTCGAAAAAACAGAGACGATGGATGCCATCCGGCGCACCAACGTCTCCTCCATGGGATCGGGAAATGTGGGTGACCAGCTCATTGTCATTCATACGCTGATCACTTCCCTGCTCTCGGTTCTCTATGCCCTGTTTTTCCTGCTCCGTCTGTTTCTTCTGTCCGACAGCAGCAGGAATAACTTTTTCACCTCGTCGTTTTCGATGCTTGCACTGCTCCTGCTCTGTGGTGTGCAGCTTGCACTTTCCTCCCGCATCAACCGCAGGAGTACGCAGAAAAAGATAGAGCTGAACCAGGGCAACGACCATTCCAACTCGGTTGCCAATTATCTCGTTAATGTGATGCTTGAAGAACGGCGCGCGGACGATATCCGCATCGGTCATCTCGATCATTTTCTCGACGTACAGTTTGGAAAAGCCATGGAACACTTTCTGCCGATGTACCTCGACTTCGCCCGCTTCTCCGCCATCACAGACGGAAAAAACGCGCTGCTTTCGCTCCTTTCCAATTTCGCTGCGTACCTTGTGATCGGCGCCAGGGCTCTGTACGGCGTTCTCCCCATCGGGGATGTTCTTCTGTATGCCGGTTCCGTGACACGCGCCATGAGTGATCTTCAGACATTTCTCGCAACCGGATCGGAGTTCGACTATATCAATTCCTATCTCTCGACCTATGAGGATTTCATTGCGCAGCCGTCTATGGCCTACGACGGTACACTGCCGATTGAGAAACGCGACGACGGCCAGTACGAATTTGCGTTCCACGATGTCTCATTCTCTTATCCCGGTACGAATATTCCGGTACTCGAACATGTGACACTGTCCTTTGCCGTCGGCGAAAAAACCGCCCTCGTTGGCCGTAACGGAGCCGGAAAGACAACACTCATCAAGCTGCTCTGCCGCCTGTATGAGCCAACTTCAGGTTACATCACCCTGAATGGCATTGACATCCGCAAATATAGCTACAAAGAGTACACGCAGGCATTCTCCGTCGTTTTCCAGGATTTCCACCTGTTTTCCCTCCCGCTCGACGAAAACATCGCCGCCGGAACCGAGATTGATGAAGCTGCTTTACAGTCCTCTCTTGCAAAAGTCGGTCTCACAGAATGCGTACAACGTCTCCCGCAGGGAACACACACGCGTCTCTACAACAATAACGGCACCGGTGTCGACCTTTCCGGCGGCGAGGCCCAGCGCACCGCCATCGCCCGCGCCCTCTACAAGGATGCCCCGTTCGTCATCCTCGACGAGCCGACCGCTGCCCTCGATCCAATCGCCGAAGCTGAAATCTACGAACAGTTCAGCCAGATGATTTCCGGCAAAACCGCCGTCTACATCTCCCACCGCATGAGTAGCTGCAAATTCTGTGACCGCATTGTGGTCCTCGACCACGGCCGCATCGCCGAAGACGGAACCCACGACACCCTCCTCGCAAACCACGGCATCTACGCCAATCTTTACGAAACCCAGGCCCAATACTACACCTGAGTCCTCACCATCCCGTCCCCCACAACGTAAATGGGAGTCAGAAAAACACAACCCCTGGCAGTTCGTGCTAAGAACTTCCAGGGGTTGTGTTTTTCTGGCTCCCCTCCACTTATTTCAGGAATGCAAACGGCTCCTCATCATGAATAAAATGCATCAGATGATAAGAACACATAATTGCTACATTTTCTTCCTTTAAGATTCTCTTTGCCTCCTCGCGGTCAGCAAGGACAACTTCGATCACTTCGCTCTCTTCGAGGTATTTGCGGCTGATCTCGCCCTCGCACCAGCCGTAAACGGCAGAGCATGCTTCATCGGTCAGGCCGATTGTGGTGAAGAACGGTTTCTCGTAGCAGGGATCTACTTTCAACGGGTGAAACGTAAGACCGGTCTCCTCATGCATCTCGCGCACGGCAGCCTCATGGAACTCCTCGCCCGGTTCCACCAGGCCTGCCGGGAATTCGTAGATGTAGTCATCAATGGAAACGCGGTACTGGCGCACCAGGACAATTTTGTCGCGTTTTTCCCCGTACAGACTGTACATCAGCACACCGTCCGGCGTATTTTTCCTTGTTTTAATCTTCATCTGCTCGATGGATTTTGCGCGGGAAGCCACGTAATAGCGGAAGTGATGGTTTACTTTGTTTGTCCCTTCCACCAGGTAAAGATTTACGAACGGATTTTCCGTCTGTTTTGTGATTTTTTCAACATTCGGCATAAGTAACAACCTCTTTCTTTTCTCTTTTACTGGTCAAAATCAGTCTCAAACACGCCCTCCGGGGTGCGCATCGTCAGCACGCCGAGGTTGAATTCATCATCCATCACCGTGATGTGGTACTCGAAAATCACATCATCATCAAATTTCGATAATACCACATAGGAACCGTTCTCTTTTCCCTCGATCTGGTCGCAGATGTCATCGTAAACATCGCTTCCCGAAATCGGCCGCGGATAGCCGGATTCTTTGATTTTCTTTTCAATCATTTCATATAATTCGTTCATGTTCTGCCCTCGTTTTTCTTTTTATCGGTTATGTTTCATTGTACCACGAAAAGACCCGCGGGGACAATCCATTGCGGCGATTCACCGTGAACTTTTTTTATTTTCATACATCTTCTGGTCCGCCTGTTTCATGATGACGGATTCCGAGATTTCCATGTTTTCCCGAACCATTCCGCCGACGGTGCCGTTGATTCTGTTGTACGCCGTCATGATGCCCTCTGCACCGCTCTCCTCAATACATCTGCGGAACGGCTCGAGATACAGCTCATATTTATTCCGCGGGTCAATCGAAGAGTTCTTCCAGCCGCGGCCGACCTCGGTGTTGTTTCCATAGAAGTGTTTCAGGGTTGATGCACAGCGCAGATATTTTGGATCGTCGCCCTGCATTCCCTCGATGTAAGCGCCGGCCATTTTTCCGGTCAGCACAGGGTTCTCGCCGTAGCACTCCTCGTTTCTTCCCCATCTCGGATCACGCTCGAGGTCAACGGTCGGTGCCCAGCGGCTGCGGGAAGGATGTCGTCACGTCCGGCTTTCCTTTACGATCTCAACCGCCTCTTTCACCAGCTCTTCAATGCGGTCGAATTCGTTGTTTTCAATCATCGTATTTTTTACCATCCAGCTTCCGCCGCATGCTGCGATGCGGTCGTATGCCAGGTATTCTCTTACATTCTGCGGGTTGATGCCGCCGGTCGGCATGAATTTCATCATGGTGTACGGTGCTGCGATGGCACGGATGTATTTCAGTCCGCCTGCCGGTTCTGCCGGAAAGAATTTCACCATGGTGAGCCCAAGACCGATTGCCTGCGCCATCTCAGTCGGGGTCACGATGCCCGGGATCACTGGTACTTCGTGTGCCTGGCACCATTTTACTACCTCCGGGTTGAGGCCCGGGCTGACGATAAATTTTGCTCCGGCTTTCACGGCGCGGTCCGCCTGCTCGGTTGTGAGCACAGTTCCGGCTCCCACCAGCATCTCCGGGAATTTTTCGCTCATAATGCGGATGGATTCTTCTGCCGCATCGGTGCGGAAGGTCACCTCGGCGCAGGCAAGTCCGCCCTTGCAGAGAGCTTTGGCAAGCGGCTCTGCTTTTGCTGCATCCTGTAAAACGACAACCGGCACAATGCCGTATGTTCCAAGCTGTTCGAGAATCTGATTCATGATAGCTGTTCCTCCGTTTTGATCTTTATCTGAAATTTATTCTGCATTCTGTTTTTATTTTATTCCCTTGTATCATAACCGGACAAGTTGTTTTTTTCTATTGTGCGAATTGCCGAATACATTGTAAAACTTGCTGTTTTGTGATATGCTGGGAATTGTTGTTATGGTTCAAAAATATCATTTTTTTGCAAGGATGCTTTTATTATGAAAGAAAAACTGCAGACGAAATTTGCCACCCGGCAGTACATGATTTCGGATACGTTTGAGTTATACTATTACAGCACCGACGATGTGCCCGGCGTAAAAGAACATACGCATACGCATTATGAGTTCTATCTCTTTCTCGAAGGGGCGATCTCACTGGAAATCGACGGAGTGCTCTACACACCGACGCCCGGCGATCTTCTTCTGATTCCGCCCGGCGTGCCGCATCATCTGGTGATGCACGACCTGTCTGTGCCGTACCGCCGCTTTGTTTTCTGGGTCAGCGCCGCTTTTGCAGAGCAGCTCTGCGCCCGTTCCGCCGACTACGTTTACCTGATGGAATACGCTGCCGAAAATCAGAAATATCTGTTCCCGCTCGATTCCGTCGAGTTCAACACGATCCAGTACCGCACCATCCGCCTGATTGAGGAAATGCGGTCCGATCATTTTGGAAAAGAGACGCAGATTTTTCTCTACGTCAGCGACCTGCTGATGCAGATCAACCGAACGGTGTATGAGCAGCATCACCCGCTCACCCGGAAAGCACAGCTCTCGCTGTATGAACAGCTCTGTTTCTATATTGATGAGCACCTGTCCGAGGATCTGTCGCTCGAACGGCTGGCGGCGGAACTTTTTGTGAGCAAATATCACATTGCACACGTTTTCAAGGATGAAATCGGCATGTCGATCCACCAGTACATTTCCAAAAAGCGGCTGGCAAGGTGCCGTGAAGCGCTGCTCGGCGATGTACCGGTCACAAAGGTGTATCTGCTGTTCGGATTTCACGACTATTCGAGTTTTTACCGCGCGTTTAAAAAAGAGTACGGGATCTCGCCGAAGGATTTTAAAGAACTGCATACCGTTACCAGCGATTAACACGGTCGTTCCAAATGCACTGTTCACTTTGTACTTTTCAGGAGGATTTTTAATATGTTTCAGATGTGGGGAAAATTAGTGGAAAACAATCATATTCTTCAGGATCTTACCGTCTGCATCGACGATGAGGATACCAGAACGCACAAGGTCTTCCGTGCGCTCGATGAAATCTGTGATGCCTGGAATCTGGCTAAGCCGATCTGGCTCGATACGAATATTTCGGAGTTTAAACGGAGATCGAAAACGCGGTTCACACAGGATAATTTTATTGAATCGCTGGAGTTTGATTATCTGGAAATTCAGATTACAGAGGAATAATGTTCTCTCGTTTTTGCAGCAATAAAGCAAATGCAAAAGCCGGGCATCCGGCGGAACTTGGGAGCGGCTGTTCTTGCAGTCCCCTCTGCGGTTCCGTCGGATGTCCGGCTCTTTTTATGTATTTTGTCCCTGGATTTGTATCCCTTTTATACCACGCGGTTTTCCATGCCGCCTTCCAGGTACGAAGCAATATTTTTCTGCACCAGCCCGATCAGGCGCGTGCGGGCTTCCTTCGATGCCCAGGCGATGTGCGGCGTGATGTACAGGCGGTCGTCGTCCGCCATTTTCAGTAACGGACTGTCACTGCGGATCGGCTCGCTGGAAAGTACATCGAGCGCTGCTCCGGCGATCAGGCCCTCGCGCAGGGCACAGCAGAGGTCACGCTCATTCACGATCGAGCCGCGGCCGACGTTGATCAGAATTGCGTTCCGCTTCATGTTGGCAAACGTTTCGATATTCATCAGGTTCTCGGTCGCCTCATTTAACGGGGCGTGGATGGAAACCACATCAGAATCCTTCAGCAGACGATAGAGATCGACCCGCTCGTAGTCCGGATCGTCGTGTGTACCGGAGGTGGAGTAATAGATCACACGGCAGCCGAATGCCTGTGCAATCGAAGCCACTTTTCTGCCGATCGCGCCAAGGCCGATGATGCCCCACGTCTTGCCCTCCAGCTCGGTGAACGGTCTGTCCATGCAGGTGAAAAGACTGCTGGCGGCGTAGCTGCCGTTTTTTACGTAATCATCGTAATAACGGAGTTTTTCTGCCAGATAGAAGTACATCGCAAAGGTGTGCTGGGCCACGCTGACGGTGGAATAGCCGGCGACGTTCGTCACGGCGATGTTGTGGCGCTTCACATAATCGAGATCGATGTTGTTGATGCCGGTTGCGGTGACGCAGATCAGTTTCAGGTTCTCCGCGCCGGACAGGGTGCGGCTGCACATGCGCACCTTGTTGCAGATGACAATATCCGCCTCCCGCACACGCTCCGGGCATTCCTCCTCCGTTGTTTTTTCATATACTGTCACTTCTCCAAAACGGGAAAAGCCGGACAGATCCATGTCCTTTCCCAGTGACTCTGCCTCAAGAATTACAAGTCTCATGTTGGTTCCTCCTTTTGCAGATGATGATTCTGCTTTATCCGGGAAAGCAGTGCCGCCTGTCTGTTTTGAAAGACGGCACTGCCTGAAATATTTTTATCTTAGATACCTGCGGACTGCCGATTCGGAAATATGGTCATGTCGATATGCCATGCTCCCCGGCCTGATCCCCTGGTATTTACACGTATTCGCTGATAATTTCCCTCATCAGCTTCTCTTCCTCGGGCGTCAGCATTCCGGCAAACCTGCTCTCGGCCGCGGCGGTCTGGCGGATGCCCTCCCTGACTTTCGAAATCCTCGCTTCTTTTTCCGGATCTGCGAACAGTTCATTCCTCTCTTTGGCGGACTCGCTTCCCGCAGTCTGCGCTTTTGCTTTCGCCGCTCCGGTTCCTGCCTGTGCCATGGTTTCCGCCTGCACCGGCTGCCGTTCGGTCTGCTGTACGGTTTCCAGCACCGCACTCTGTTTCGTCGCTGCAAACTCATTTTCCAGATAGTCTGTCCAGCCGTTCAGCAGAATTTCCTCTTTTCCGCCGAAATCCAGACAGAGCCGGAAAAAGACAAGGCATCCGGCGAGCGCGATGCCCGTTCCGAGGTAGCGCATCAGCTCCGCCTCTCCATAACGGTATCGGTAGATCGCCCACAGCGAAAGAATCGACAGCGCCAGAACCGTGAGGATCATATTCTGGCTTCCGCGCAGAAGCGTCGGGACTGCCATTCCCGCTGACCTGCCCTGTGCAATCTGGCTGCGCATAAACGCCCCGGCATTCGAAAAGGGATGCGCTTTTCTCTGACACGTTTCCAGCACCGACCTGGTCCATTTCGACTTTGGTTCCTTCAGCCTTCCGAGATCGCGGATGGCCCGGGTGTAGAAACGGTTATTCCAGAACAGGCACCACACACCGGCGATTCCTGCTGCTATCATTGCGTATAAGAACACATTTTGTTTCACACAAAACTCCAGCATTCTTATTCCCCCTGATGATTTTTGAATTTGCCTGTCATGATCATATGCCGGTGCTTCCGTTGCGGTGCATCGGCGGATGCCGCGGCAGAATTTGCGCGCACAGGATTCTTCCGCTGGCATATCGGCAGTGGAGACGTGTTACAGTTCACAGGTACCTGGGAACTGTAACATTCGCAGCCCTCATTGAAAATTTTGCTTCGCAAAAGGAGGGTTGCTCACACCTGAATCACTTTCTTACGCAGCAAAACAGCAAGTGTTTTACTGCTGAGCAATCCGTAGTGAGCATCTTCTTGTTCCGATGTGCCACAGTATAGCACTGCCGGAAAAATTTGGAAACAAAAAACGTTCGTCAAATTCTTTGTGATTCTGTGCTTTTTCGCGTGAATTTTTATTTTTCGTTCCTTCAGGGGACTGCTTTCGTGCCGGTTCGCGTGGTTTCGCTGGTTTTCGCCTGCCCGTTTGTCGATTTTTTCTTCTTGCTTTTTTTAGATTACAGGCGTTTTACCATTTCCTGCAGCAGGTTGACACAGTGGCGGGCTGCCTCGCTCTCAAAGGTCGGGTAGTCCATTGTTGCGCTGTCGTCTGCTTTGTCGGAGATGGCGCGGAGTACGACGTATGGAATCTTGTTCAGATAAGCGCCCTGCGCAATCGCAGCGCCCTCCATCTCGGCGCAGGAACCGTTGAATTCCTCGATCAGATGGTTTTTCACTTCTTTGCTGGAAATAAACTGGTCACCGCTGACCACGCGTCCGCGGAATACCTGGATTTCCGGATTGACTTCCTTGCAGACTTCCTCTGCCACCTCTGCGAGGTGCTCGTCTGCCGGGAAGCTCAAAACGCCCATCTGCGGAATCTCGCCGAGCGGGTATCCGAAGATGCGCACATCCATGTCGTGCTGAACAGCATCGGTCGAGATGACGATATCGCCGATGTTAATTTCATTCCGCAGGGAGCCTGCAATTCCGGTGTTGATGACACAGTCCACGCCGTAATCATCTACAAGAATCTGGGTGCAGATACCGGCATTTACTTTACCGATTCCGCTGCGCACAACAACCACTTCTTTTCCGTTCAGGTAACCGTGGTTGAACTCCATGGATGCTTTCGTGCGAATTGTAACATCCGTCATCATTTCCTTTAAGCTTGCAACTTCAACTTCCATTGCACCGATAATTCCAATTAACTTCATGTTTATGATATCCTCCAATAACTTTACATGTACTCTCCGATTCTTTCTGTTCTTGCTTTTATGAAATCATTTTTGTCAGCGGTCAGCCGCTAAAGTAAGAACGGAAAACTCCGGGAGTCCATTTTCTTTTCCTTCTGGTTTCTTTGTAATTCCTGTTACAGTATACAATAAATTTTGGATCTGTGGTATCTTTTTTCTTTGCTGTTTTCGTAATCTATGGTATAATAGCAGGAACCGAAGAATTATCGTGGCTGAAGTTCACGATAATGTTCTAATTTTTTATTCACAAAGGAGGATCTTATCGATGGAATATACAACAAAAGGTACCTGTTCCAGAAAAATTCTGTTTGAGGTAGAAGACGGTAAAGTACACAACGTACAGTTCGTAGGCGGATGCAACGGAAACACACAGGGTGTTGCAAGACTCGTTGAGGGCATGGACGTAAACGAAGCCATCTCCCGCATGAAAGGCATCGACTGCAACGGACGCGGAACATCATGTCCAGACCAGCTTGCAAAAGCACTGGAACAGGCTATCCAGAAATAACTTTTTTTACGCTTGCTCTTTTTTATTATAATAACTCCCCGGGGAATGCTCACCCCGGGGAGTTTGTAATTTATCCACTTCTGTTTTTTCTTTTCTGATGCAGCACAGCTTCCCTGCCGCCTGCTTTCTTCCGGTTTTTCTTCTATATTAATAGCACAGTCTTTCTTCCAGCCACCGGACTGCTTTATCTGTCCCATTTGTCGCAGAGACTGTTGATCTGGTCAGCAAATTTGGAAAGATCTTTGTTGGCGCCGCCTTTGTTTCTTGTAATAACCGTAAGCAGCCGCTGACCAGCCGCAACGAGGCGGTCGAAGACGGCATTTCCGCTGCTTCTCGTGCGCAGGGTTCCTGCATTTGCGGCACTTTCTTTCTGGATCGGAATGCCGACAGTTTTCTCGATAAATTCATTTTCTTTCAGATCAAATACGGTTCCGGAGAACGGAGCCATCGCCGGATAACGGAATTCATCCCACAGTTTTTCTGCAAAAAGTTCCGTCACCTTATCCTCTCCGTGCGTCACGAAAACGCGGTCCGGTTTTGCCCGCAGACTGCCCGCCCATTTGAGCAGTCCTTCCTGATCTGCGTGGCCACTCATGCCCGGGAACTGGATGATGTGCGCGTTCACATGAACCTCTTCCTGGAACAGTTTCACTTCCTTCGCGCCTCCGATCAGCGCCCGTCCCAGTGTACCGACGGCCTGATAGCCGACGAAGAGAACCGTACTCTCCTGCCGCCAGAGGTTGTGCTTCAGATGATGCTTGATTCGTCCTGCATCGCACATGCCGCTTGCGGATATGATGACCTTCGGGGTTTCGTTGAAGTTGATGGCTTTCGACTCATCGGATGTAATCGAGAGCTTTAAGCCCGGAAACAGAATCGGATTAATGCCCTGCGCAAGGAGCGCAGCTGCATCGGAATCGTAGCACTCTTTCTGATGATCGCGGAAAATATTGGTTGCCTCAACGGCAAGCGGACTGTCCACGTAAACCGGGAATTCGCCGTGGCCGTGAACCAGATGTTCTGCCTTAATTTCACGAATAAAGTACAGCATCTCCTGCGTTCTTCCAACAGCAAACGACGGGATCACGAGGTTGCCGCCGCGGTCGAGCGTTTCCTGAATGATTTTTGCCAGCTCCGGTACATAATCCGGTTTCGGACCGTGGCTCCGGTCACCGTAGGTGGATTCCATAATCACGTAATCAGCGCTCTCTGGGTACTCCGGGTCGTTGATCAGCGGCTGATGGATATTTCCGATATCGCCGGAGAAGAGCAGTTTTTTCGTCACACCGTCCTCTGTCAGCCACAGCTCAATGGATGCGGAGCCGAGCAGATGACCGGCATCGAGAAAACGGATCTGAATGCCGTCCGATAGTGTCACACGCTGATGATACGGAATGCCCTCCAGCAAGCGGATCACGCCGAGGGCGTCCTCCATTGTGTATGGTGTGACGTAATCTTCTTTTCCCGCCCGACGGTTCTTGCGGTTCCGCCACTCGGCCTCGGCGAGCTGAATGTGTGCACTGTCGCGGAGCATGATGTCCGAAAGCGCTACCGTCGCCGGAGTCATATAGATTGGGCCGCGGAAGCCGTGCGCATACAGCAGCGGCAGATTTCCGGTATGGTCGATGTGCGCGTGCGTGATCAATACAAAATCAAGCTGGGATGCCGGGACCGGAATCGGCTTGTTTTCATAAATATTCGGTCCCTGCTCCATACCGCAGTCCACTAAAAACTTCTTTCCGGCAGCCTCCAGATAATAACAACTGCCCGTCACTTCATGTGTTGCTCCAAGAAATGTAAGACGCATAAGATGCCTCCTGTTCTCCCGTTTTGTTCGGGGACAAAATGTTGTCACTGCGGGTCAAATCACGCGTTATGCGTTTGGCCCGTTATCGCGGCAGTCGTCAAGTTCTCATGCCAGCATGGTCTTTGACGCGTTGTCCGCGAAAATAATCTGAAATTCCTTTTGTATTTTATGCTTATTCTCTCTTTTTTGATTATTATAGCATAATATCTGGCAGATTCCAACGGAATTTTAAGGCAGATTGCACAACAATCTTGATATTTTTGTTCAATTATGGGCATCGGCCGCCGGAAGTGCATAGAAAAGAGGCACCGGTATTCCTGCAGTAATACCGATGCCTCACTTATCGGGGCCAGCCGATGTTCCGTATGATCACTCACACGCTGAACATAGTAACACATGATGACTCAGATCTGTGTTGTGGTTGGAAAAAGGAATTTCGACGCGTTGAAAATCCTGAAAGATCTGCGTTTTCGTCTTAATATATTCATTGTTATAAGGTTTCTATAGGGGACTGGCCCCGGTTTTTTAAGGGGTGAGGGAGTTGTAAACTAATGGGCTAGAAATTCTTTTTATTCGTTTACATCTCTCTCTTGTGCTTGTATAAATAATACTTTTTTGCTCGTTTTTGAATAAATTTTGTAGTTACCTTGAAAATTCCTTAGCCAATATAAATACCATTGGTTGAGCTTCCACCATTTTCAAGCACACCATTTTTTGTACACGAATGATAGCCTCTTAAGCGATAATAGTAACCTTTCTCTACCTTTATCTGTGTACTAAAATATAAAGAATTGGTATTATAATCTACATTTTCCCATTTTTTGTAACTATAAAAATCTTCTGGTCCACTTGAACGTTCCAAATATACATTCAATTTTACCGTGTTACAACTTACATTGCATTGCGTTGCCCCTGTAATTCCAATATATCCATTACCATTATTTGTAATTCTTACAACACCTTGATGTAAATATGTACTTCTTGCTACACTTTGATAAGTTCCAACTGATTCAATCTCATTTGTTAACTCAGATCCATCAATTGTTTGTCCTAAATAATCCAACGCATCAGCTTGTACGTTCACTGTATTCAATGACATCATAAGGACGAGCATCGCGCAAAAGAGTACACTTTTTAAATTCATAACCTTTTTCATACTTCCTCTTTCCCCTCATCTTCATCTACATACTATATACGTCAAAGCCTCTGCTTAATTACACATTATACTGCATTTCATTTAAAATTTTTATTAGCTCTTCTTTTTCTATTTGTCCACTTAATTGATAATATGCATCCTTATATTTCCACAATGCATAATAATTTTCTTCATCATTTTCGGAAATAGTTCCCACTTCAACTTCTATTGCTTCATCAAGTGTATCTACCTGAACTTTTTCTTTATCTTTCCAACTTCCTTGTGATAAATCATTTTCATTTGCCGCTAATTGAAAATACACAATATGCTCATTATACTGATACTCTATCCAAGCTATTTGCGTGTCCTCAAATACCATATATTTACTATACTCCATTCCTGCAGGAATATAATAAAATTCTGGAACTGGCAAATGTAATTTTTCTTTTATTTCTTTTTGTGCCTCATCTATACTTCCTTCTGTATATTTTCTTTCCTCACCATTATCTACCCATGTAGTATCGCCCGTATTTCTCACTCCATTAATCGTCTCCACCAACCGAATCCGATTCGCCTCACTCGTCATACTAGCTCCAAACACGCAAGCTCCCACAACCAACACAACACCAGCCGCCTTTGCCGTCCGTACCCAGTGTTTTGTTGTTTTCGCTCTCTTCGCAATCTTCTTCTGTCTCTCCGCCTGCTTTTCGCGTTCTGCCTTTCTCTCCACGATCTGGCGGCGGATCTCCAGTGTTTTTTCTGTCGGGTTGCCTTCCGCGTCCGCGAGTCCTTCCTTCTGGAGGCGCTGCTGGAAGCGCTCGTACATTGCGTTCAGTTCTTCCTCTGAAAGCGCAGGCGCAGCCTCCTGTTCTGTTGCTGTGTTTCCTTCCTCTGCCTTTACAACTGCCGATTCCCCTTCCACCGTTTTCGAATCCGCAGCCATTTTTTCTTCCGTCGTCTGCTCCAGTTTCTTTTTCAGCTGTTCTTCTTTTTCTATCTTTTTCATCTTCTTCCGTTCCTCGGCATTTTCCATGTTGTAACCGCTCTTGACTTTTTTTCTTCTTGAGGGGATAATAAAAGCCAAATGATATTATCAAATTCCAGGGAGGAATTCTCATGAAGCATATTGTTCTGACAGGCGGAGGTACCGCCGGCCATGTTACCCCGAATATTGCCCTGATTCCAAAATTAAAGGAAGCAGGTTATAAAATCTCTTATATCGGTTCCTACGACGGTATGGAGCGCAAGCTGATCGAAGATCTCGGCATTCCGTATTACGGAATTTCATCCGGAAAGCTGCGCCGCTACTTCGATCCGAAAAACTTTTCCGATCCATTCCGCGTCGTAAAAGGCTACTTTGAAGCAAAAAAACTGCTCAAAAAGCTGAAACCAAACGTTGTCTTCTCCAAAGGCGGCTTCGTTTCGGTACCGGTTGTCCTTGCCGCCAAAGCATGTAAAGTCCCGGCGCTCATCCATGAATCGGATATGACGCCTGGCCTGGCAAATAAGCTGTGTATTCCGTCCGCTGCAAAGGTCTGCTGTAATTTCCCGGAAACCGTTAAATGTCTCCCGGAAAACAAAGCCGTTCTGACCGGAACGCCAATCCGCCAGGAACTGCTGTCCGGCGATGCGCGGGAAGGCCTGAAGTTCTGCGGATTCAATGCCGCAAAACCGGTTATTCTCGTCATCGGAGGAAGCCTCGGTTCCGTCGCTGTCAATCATGCGGTCCGTTCTATTTTACCAGAACTTCTGAAAGATTTCCAGGTGATTCATCTCTGCGGTAAAGATAAACTGGATGCATCCTTAAATGGTACCGAAGGTTACGTTCAGTTCGAGTACATCAAAGATGAGCTCCCGGATCTCTTCGCCGCAGCAGATCTGATCATCTCCCGCGCCGGCGCAAATGCGATCTGCGAAATCAGTGCTCTGGCAAAACCAAACATTCTGATTCCGCTTTCTGCCAATGCCAGCCGCGGAGACCAGATTTTAAATGCGCGTTCCTTTGAGCGTCAGGGTTACAGTAAAGTTCTGGAAGAAGAATCCGTGAATGCGCAGACCCTTCAGTCCGCAATCCGTGAGGTTTACGAAAATCGTCAGACCTACATCAATGCGATGAAGAAGAGCAGCCACACCGATTCCATCGGCCGCATCCTCTCCCTGATCCAGGAATGCGAACGCAAATAGTAACTACAGAAATCCCCTTTCTCTGGCTTTGTCAGCAAAGTGCTGGCAAAGCCATTTTTTCGTCCGGGTCATTTTCACCCGCAGATTTCCTATGGTGATACCCATTTCGGATGCTACTTCCTTTTCCGAACGCTCATGCACCTTGATTTCACGCGTAATATAATAACCCGATTCATCATGATCTTTCAGTGCATCCATCACTTCCCGAAAAAAATGATTTCTCTCCTGCTTTTCTTCCTCTGCAAGCGTCGGAAGTTCCATCTCTTCCGCCCGAAGATCCTCATCCAGTTCGTTCCAGTCAAAACGTTGTGTTTTTCTTTGATAATCAATTCCCAGATTCTTTGCAGCGACACGGACCCAGCCTTCTACTCTGTCTTCATCCAGCGCATCAATATTCAGGTACAGTTTCACCATCGTTTCCTGTGCGATATCATCCGCATCGGCTTCATTGTGCACCACCTGCATTGCGGCTGAATAGGCTGTCATTACATACTTTTTATATATTTCTGAAAAGTTATTTTTGTCCATTGTTCTCCGCCCCTGTTCGTCTGTCATTGATTCTTTTTCTGGCTGCTGCCAGCCTTTTCTCAGGCCTTCAGCTCTGCCGTCACGCTCTCAATGATCTGCTCTTTTACCGCATCCTCGAGAGTTCCCTGCTTCCATGCAGCAATACCGGCATTGTCACCTTCATATCTTGGAATCAGATGCATATGGAAGTGGAATACCGTCTGTCCTGCTGCCTCACCATTGTTCTGTACCAGATTGAAGCCATCAGAATGAAGCGCTTTCGTCATGGCCGTCGCCATTTTTTTGCCGAGAATCATTGCTTTCGCTGCGGTTTCATCCGGAATTTCATAAATGTTTGCAAAATGCTGTTTTGGAAGAATCAGCGCATGTCCTTTCGTTGCCGGTCCCTGATCCAGAATGACACGGAACTCATCGTCCTCATACAATGTCGCGGTTGGAATTTCTCCGTTTGCTAATTTACAAAAAATACAATCCATGATCTTTTTCTCCTTTACTTTTTTTAATTCTTCTGTTGTTCCGAATCCCGTTCTGCACGGTTCCGAACAACTCTATTTTCTCACTATTTGTCGAAAAATGTCAAATAATGCAGAACGCTTTTTGTTGCGCGCTCCCCCTTTTCAATGCTAAACTTTTGCCTAATCAAAAATCATTACCTATGCATCATAAGGAGGATACGGCTATGTCAAAAGAACCAACAACCAATTCACAGGGCTTATCGGAAGAATGTCACGCTATGATTTCCCGGATTTCACATGAGGTTCGAAATCCTGTTGCGGTTATCCACAGCTTTCATCAGCTTCTTCTTTTAGCGCATCCGGAGCTTTCCAACGATCTCTATTTTCAGAAAATCCAGGAAAATATGGCTTTTCTGAACTCCCTGCTCGATGAGCTCTCCTGCTATAATCATTCATATCGGGCGGTACGCGCTTACGTGAATCCTTATCTTCTGCTCCAGAATCTCTGTGCCGATACCGGCGTTCTCCTCGAAAAACAACAGGTTTCCATTGAACTTGTCAAGGAATCTGCCATTCCGCGCTTTGCCCTTGATACCACGCAATTTCGTCAGCTTTTTCTGAACCTGATCCGAAATGCGGCGGAAGCAATGCCTTCCGGCGGAACGATCAAAATCTCTCTCTGTTTCGACGGTGACTTTCTGACCATCCGTGTGCAGGACACTGGCTGCGGAATCCCCGCCGAGGATCTGCCGACTCTCTTTGACCTTTTTGTCACACATAAGAAAAACGGAACCGGACTTGGACTTGCCATCTGCAAGGAAATTGTAACCGCACACGACGGCACGATTTCCGTTTCTTCCGTTCCCGGGGAAGGAAGCACCTTTACGGTCGTTTTCCCCTTTTCCTGATCCTTGCCATTCCCGGATAGAGAACCGCCATCAGGACTGCACCTGCCAGAAAACCGCCGATGTGTGCGAAGTTGTCCACATTTGAAGACTGGAATCCGACCAGCAGCGAAAGGACAGCCATGACGGCCATCCTCCGGAAGGTGAGATCCTCCAGCCTTCCTTTCCGAAATGCCAGAAGAACAAGCATCGCTCCGACAGCAGAAAAAATCGCTCCCGAAGCGCCGGCGGAAACTGCCGGTGCTTCCCCTGTTTTCATCAGGAACAGTTCATGCAGATACGAGCACAGATTTCCGACAAGTCCGCCACCCAGATAGATGACCAGATAACGGATCTTTCCAACTGCGCGTTCCAGGTAATCCCCAAGGAACAAAAGAAGCAGCATGTTGTTGATCAGATGCTGGATGCCAAAGTGAAGAAACATACTCGTAAACAGGCGATAGTATTCTCCGCTCTCAATCAGCGGCGCATACGCCGCACCGCAGTCCATCATATGTCTGGAGCTCTCTGTCCCTCCGGTCAGTGTGACTGCAAGGAATACCAGAATATTGCATACGACGATGACCAGATTGATGCTGTTTTTTGACCTCTTCCACATACGGTCCACGATATCTTCGTTCGGATCGTAACTGTTTTTCCTTTGTTCTTCCATTACATCATTTCCTTATCTGTGCTATTTTTTTATTATAATTTAATTCACTTGTAAATGCAAGAAATCGTCAAATTTTTTTCTTTTTTGATAAACGTTTTTCGACAATTATTGACGCTTCACGACGGCTTTCGACGTTTTATGACATTATTTTTTACATTATTTCTTTTTTTAATTTTATGCATAATTTTCTTTTCTATAATATTTTTGTTTCATTCGCATAACTTTTTTCTTCGATCATTCTGGCATATTAAAAATAACGCATCCAGCACTTTCTCCAAATCGAAAAAGTGTAATGCGTCATTTTTCTCTAATTTCTGTTTTTCTCTCCCGCCTTATACCGGTATTTCTTCCCGGCAAATGAGATATCGTCTCCATCCTCCAGCTTCTTTTTTGTCTCGCCCATCAATGGAACGCCATTCACCGTTGTTCCGTTCCGCGAATTCAGATCCAGCAGATAATCTCCCTCTTCTGTACTGACCAGCTTTGCGTGAAGGCGGCTTACCGTACGGTATGGCAGAATTACATCTGCCGCCGCTGACAGTTTTCCAATCAATGTGCTTCCGCGTTCAATCGGAATCAGCGGAAGATCAATCGGATCTATCGGAATCAGATATGCCCTTCCCTCATCCTCCGGGCTGGTCAGCAGTTCCGTTTTTCCAAACAGATCCTCTTCATGCCCCTCCAATTCCATCAGGCTGTGCATCTTTCTGTTTTCCTGTTCTTCATTCTTTTCCCATGTTTTCTCTTTTTCGACTGAGGAATCCCTTCTCCATCCCTGCTGTTCTGTATCGCTTTGCGGATTCCATGTTCCATCTTTCTGTTTTAAGCCCTTCCGATTCTGATATTCCGAAAATACATCTCCTGTTTCTCCTTGTTTCCGGATTCCTGCGGCCTTCCCATAGCTTCCTGTTTCTGTTCCCGACTGCCGCTTTTTCCATCGGCTGGCAAGTTCCAATGCCAGACTTACAATTCCCACAACAGCCGCCGCTCCTCCCAGCACCAGATACCAAACAGTTTCGGCCTGTGTCCACCGCAGTGCCAGCACACCTCCCAGAAATCCGATGCAGATCACTGCTTCCACAATATTTTTCCAGCGTCCCTCATCCTTTTCTTCCTCCGCTTCCACAAAAAAATTTTCCGCCGCTTCCACTTCTTGTTCTTCCCAAAGTGTTTCCTCCATCTGTACAGGCGGATTTTCTTCCCTGGGACGCTCTTTTCCCTCCTGCTCCGTCGTTTCTTTCTTCTCTTTCCCTGTCTGATATAAGAGTGCCTGAATCATCTCAACCGAAAAGATCTCCGCCGAAATCTCCCGATACAGTCCATACCCGAGTACCACCGCATCCTGCTCCTGGTGATCCAGCTTCGGCAGCAGATATTCCATCAGCTCCCGGATCTGCTTCTGAAAACAGCCTGTGTGTCCCTGCTTTCCCGGCAGATAACAGAAGGAAAAGTTCTCCAGATTTGCATCTGCAAAAAACAGCTCGGGCTGCAGAACGAGGCCGTCCGGTGCAAGCAGGTACTGCCCCAGTTCTTCGAGAAGATCCAGCAGCTGTTCAAACACACTCTGAAGTGACTGCCTTGATGTCACCTCAGAGTAAAACAATGTTTTATCATCCATTTTCCCGATTTTTGCTTAAAGTAGCGGTAAACTCTCGTTTTTCAATTTTCACAAGTTATTTGACTTTCTCCCATTACATTTGGAACATAACACTTGCAAATTTGATTCTATTGTCTTACCTCCTTTGGAAACAGGAACGATATGGTCTATATGTAAACCAACTTCGTCCGGCATATATTTTCCACACATCTGACAAGTATAATTATCCCGGATCATAATCCGTTTTCGTAACTCTTTTGTCATGAGTTTTCTCTGATTTTTGCTATGATATTCATTTAGAGTACATTGGAAACCAATGTCTCTAAGCATTGCATATCTATTTATCAGTCCCTGATAATCACAGCTGTATATTTTATCCTGCACAGTTACTTTATACGATGTTTTTTTATAATTAACCTGTTTATATCTGGTCTGTTGACGTGTAAGTATAAATTGAAACATGTGCTCGTCATCCAAACACTCATAATATTGCCGTTGGCGTAAATTTTTCAGTATGGATTTATCCAATTTTTGTTGGCTATCATATTTCCATTGCTGAACTTTTCTATAATGTTCCTCAAATGCTCCTATTCCTCGGTTATTTATGTACTGATCTATCAGATCTTCGAATTTCGGTTTCCGTTTACCGGAAACATTAAATTCATACTCAAAGTATGGATAGTGAAATGGTGATGTTATAATTTGATAGATTGTTGTGACGGCAATAACACATAACAGGCCAATTAGTATTAATTCTTTCATAATATTTTCCTACATCCTAATCTGTTTTTTCAAAATCATGTAATCTAAAATTGATTTCTCTAACAATAAATTTGTCAGCGAACATTGCAACCTTTACTTGTATCATCCGGATTATCCAAAATTCCGTTATCTGGTTTTTCCATTTTTCTCCCTCGCTTGACTTATATGTATAATTTTATATCCAGTATGCGAACCACGTCAATATCAAAAATCAACGTTGATAGAGTAAACTTACTGTCAATTGGAGAGTCGCAGAAGATTCCCTGCTATGAACTTGACCAGATTGTTTTCTCATTGATATGGAGAAAGAACAGTATTCAAAGCTGACTTCTGATATACCAGAGCCAGATATTGCTATTTCTATGGGATGTAATGTTGGATGCCCGTTCATTGGAAGACCATTTGATGATAACTGGGGATTGGATGATCCGACAGGAAAATCAGACGAAGATTTCATCAAAGTAATTAATCAGATAGAACTGAAAATAAAGAATATGATAGATAGGATGAAATAGACAGATTCAAGTTTGTAGAATTCAAAAATTTAATATGAAATGTGAGACGGGCGGAAAACCGCCTGCTCTTGACATGCCATTCAACAACTGTTATATATAAAACAAGGGTGAGAAGCCTGATTTTCAGGCTTGCCACCCTTGCATATCATAGAAGAATCTTATTTACAGACTTTTTCTCACAGTCATTTCCTATGAACTTGCAGATACAGAAAACACATGATGAATTTATGGATAAGATGGGATTGAATCCCAAAATCTAAAAATAACCCAAAATAATATAGGAGATTTGTTTATGCCAATTCTAGAAAATAAACTAGTGGATGAACTAGTAAAAGCTACTTTAGCTGTATTTGAATCAGTTTTTGCATCAAAAATATGTGATTATCAAAATAAGAAAATAACATTAAAATATTTTGATGATTTTGATGAATCCATTCTTTCTTGCATCAGGAATACAATCAAAGACCAATATGAACTTGAAAAAGCACAAGAATTTATACTACAACACCCTCTTTATTTCAAACAAAACTATCAATTTATTGATGATGATAAAAAAATAAATTTTATAGATGATTTTTACAAAAAAAATCCCGACTTACGCAGTATTGGTTCAAAAAGAATTAACCAATGCCTTGAGACATATATTGATAAACTCAATGAACTTCTTAATAACCTATTAAGTGCTGAAGGTAAAATAATTGTAAATCAAATTAATACTACAAGTTCTAAAATTATTAATGAAATTCATGGTTCTCAGCAGGAAATAAAAAATGAAATTAATAATTTGAAAGAAATCATAGCTTCACCTGACAGAAAGCCTCCGTTATCTATTTCACCGTTTTATAATATTCCAAGAAAAAATAATCTTTTTTGGGGTCGTGAAAAAGCTCTATCTGACTTAACCGAGAATATGACTGAATATAAATTGTCCTTTTTAACTGGTCCTGGTGGAATAGGAAAGTCACAAATTGCACGTGAATATGTTATACGTTCAATCAATAATAATAAATATAACTCAATCTTTTTATTTACAGCTACTTCAGAAAATGAACTACTTGAAGAATTTAACAAAGCTGCTCTTTATTTTGATTTGCTTCAAGAAAAATGTGAAGATTCAAATAGATTAATGTCTCTACTTTCTTCATTTATTGACAATAATTCACCTTCGTTAGTAATTTACGATGGTTTAGATGACACCCCCATCAATAAATTGGTTGAAAAATATTTTTTTCAAAATTCAGATATAATAGTAACTACTCAAAACTCTAATATTGATGCTGATGAATTTCCTGTTATCCCGATTAGTAACTTTGACTTAGAAGAAAGTGAAGCATTTCTACTAAAATATACAAATAAACGTATGAAAACAGAATCAGATAATGAAACTGTTTTACTTCTTGCAAATACCTTAGAAAATTATCCTTTAGCATTAGAATATGCTAGAGCTTATGTAAACCAAACGCAAATTTCATTTAGTAAATATTTAGAGATTTATAGTGAACACAAATTTGATATATTAAGCAGCCCTATAACTAGTTATAAGAAAACTGCTTATACTGCTTGGAAAATATCATACGAAAAAATTCTTCAACAATCAACAAGTGCAAAAGACATATTAAACATAGTTTCTTTACTAGATTCCTGTGACATACCTATATATAATATTTTTTTGTATAAAGACCAATATTCGCAATATAATCTTGAACATATTATTATAGCAATTACTGAATATTCATTATTTTCAATAAATGAAAAAATGGCGAATATGCATAGCATTACACAAGAATTCATACGTAATCAAATGCATCATAATAATGAATATCAGAATTATTTTGAAGAAACATTATCAATAATTAATGATTTACTTCCTCAAAAAATAACTAATTCCAATGAAAGAGATTTTGCTAATCTACTTATGAAGCATGCGCTTAAGTTATTATCTTATAATAAAGATTTTTATAATGAAAATGCACTTTCTCTTGTTGGAAATACTGCTTCAAAATTATATCTATTAGGAAAATATACTGATGTAATAGAGTTTATTAATAAACATCTACAACAATTTGATATTGATAATCTTCCATTTATATTTTTACAAATGATAGTATTTTATACGCAATCGTTTCATTACCTAGGTAATGACACAAATGCCCTTAATTTTCTTGATTTTTTTTCACAAAAAGTACAAGAATCAAAATACTTATCTGATGAAGAGAAATGGTATCTATTAGCAATCTATAAAAATACA
>OGDD01001042.1_pt1 | contig 23449 bp, 18 predicted proteins | sample 1570301 | NCBI WGS metagenome assembly OGDD01 (sample SAMEA2581971, study PRJEB24529) | metagenome | biome: Human gut stool | place: China | collected 2011 | reverse complement strand
GAATCTGGATGCAGGTCTGAAGTGCCAGTTCCTGAAGAATCATGCCGTAGTGGCGTTGAACGTGTCGGACATCTTCGAGAGCGGTATGCCGCTGATGAAGGAGAAGTTCTATACACAGCGTCAGACTACCGACGTACGCTTCTACCGTCGCAGCATCTTCCTTTCGTTCACGTACAAGTTACGCAACTTCAAGGAGCAGAACGCAGGAAGCGTCGATACGTCGCGCTTGGGATATTAAAGTATATTTGCCTAATATGCATCTGTAGTTAAAAAAATCTACCATATCTATCAGTATTGCACATACGTCGCTCATTATCAACAACACAAAGGCTGGCAGATAGGCGTTGGAAACGCGAAATCTGCCAGCCTATCTGCCAGCCTTTGCTTGCTATCTACCAGTTATTATAACCTAAAAAGCAAATGTCAGTTGTTGTGGTGATGGCTGCTGGACTTTTATTGAAGGATTCTGTTTTTCATATTCTATAATCTTTTCCGTATAGAAGTTTATTTTACTAATGTTTTTGTTGTTATAGCTTTCTAACAAGGCTTTAGCTAAATTACAAGGTATGTTGTCTATGTTTGGAATCCGTAATTGTCGAAGATATTGGCTTTGCCATCTTGCATAGCCACCATTCATATGATTGGTTAAATTTGATAATTGTTGGCGTACAAAGTCTGATGTCAACAATGCTGCAAGAATTTTCAGTTGGTGAGACTCTTTCCCCGTAATATAGTATATGTTGTGCATTGGATAATATCTGCCCTCATCAATAAATACAAACGTATTACCAGAGATGTCAGGTAATAGTATTTTGTCTTTATTTTTAAGCGTTGGCGATATCATATCTATGGTTGCATACCATTTTGACGGTGTTTTTCTTGCTTTGTGCCTAGACGCAAGTTGTTCCTTGTGTCGTTCAAGATACGCTTTTGCCTTTGGATAGTTGTCGAGTTTTATCAAGCGTCCATTCTTGTCATAAGGATTTAGCAAGTATCTTCCACTCCAATTCATATTGTCACCACTCAAGTCGCGTGCATTTATAGCAGGCAACAATAGTTCTGCTTCTATTTCTTCTTTTAACTTTTTGTCAATGAAAATCTTGTCAGCACCAGTTGCTACACCAATACCTATTTTGAATCCTTGTTCTTCTATTAGCTTTAATTCTTGGTTCTCTGTGTTGAACATTTTGCTCCAATCATCATCTGTTGGAGCTGATAGGATTCTGTACTCAATGGTGTCCAATGTAGATATATCTTTAATATCTGCATACTTTACTTTGGATTGGTTTTGCTTGTTTAATATAAGTGTAATGGCAGGATAAGCTAGCACTTCTTCTTTGAAAGCGTTAGCTCCTTCCATGTTAATTATCTTTTTTAAGTCATAGTGACATGCTATTAATGTGCGTAGTTTTTTGCCATATCTGTTCTTCATCCAGCGATTAGAGCAGATAAAGCAATGTTTCCCGTTTGGCTTTAGACATGCAAGAGATTTCTCAAAAAAGAGTACATACATATCTGCTCGATAGTAGAAAGTAGAGAACTTTCTATAATATGGTAATTTGTCGTTTGGTATCTCCTCATAGCGTATATATGGTGGATTGCCAACAACAATATCTACATTCTGTTGGGAGCATAAAAGGTAGTCTTCCGAATGAATGTTTCGTTCTATATGTTCTATTTCTGGGGCTTCTGAGTGTATGCGTTTTCTGCAAATCTCTACCTTTTGTGGGTCTATGTCATATGCTGAGACACATTTATGAAATGCCTCGTTTAAGTTAAAATGGAATGTTTGTGATGATTGCTTTAGTCGTTTAACAATCTCCACAATGAATTCGCCCTCACCACATGAAGGTTCTACAATTAATATATTAGAAAGGTCGGTATTGGCTTTATAGCCCACTTCGTCGAGCATGATTTCAACAACTTCAGGCTTGGTAAAAACATCACCATGCCTAATACCGCAGGCTCTATTATTATATATGCTATTTGAATTCATCTGCCAAACCTAAAAGATGTCCTCGGAGGGAGTTTATGAATGTTTCTATGGAAATATTATCTGCAAGGTTTTCGTAATGGTTTTTGTCCTCTGTAGCAACTAAAGCTACTGCATTATATCTGTGCTCAAGTACAAGGCGCTGACAGAGAATACTATAGCGATCAAGATATGTTGCGTCCTTAAACTCTGGACGAACGGGGAAATGAGGTTCATTTACTTTTACCTTGTGTGTGCTATTTTTATCCTTTCCTACCACCATTAAATAACCGAGCCATGGCGATTGATTGCAAGTAAATGTCTTTTCGCGAAAGGCTGTCCAAAAATCATCAGATGATCCAAGTGATTCTTCTGTGCGATTGTTAAGATTGTTGCCATATGAGCCTACTTGTGACTTTAACTCAATTGCAACCACAAGGTTTTTCTTCGGAGATACAATTATTAAGTCCCAATCTTTTGTCGCACGATAATAGCCTGGAATATGGTTGTTTTTTAAATATATGCAATCACTTGGAACACCAGCATTAATAGCCACTTTAGTAAGTAGGGTTAGAAAAGCGTCAAGCTGCTTACCTGCAAGTACATTTCCTTGCTTCTTCTTTGTATTCCAAAAGGCTTTTATTGCAGTTGCTATTTGTTGTGTGTATTTCTGTTCCATACTTTATATATTTGGATTTGTGGTTGCTAAGTTATAAAAAATAACTGAGAAATGACACCTTATTATATCGAAAAAGTATGTACAAGGGGGTTGTGATGCAAATCACAGCCCTCTTGCTTTGTATATGGTTTCCTTTGCGGTGTTTATCTCCTGGAACTTCTTCTCGGCAGCCTTGCGCACGTCGTCGCCGAGCGTAGCCACGCGGTCGGGGTGATGCTTGAGTGCCATGCGGCGGTAGGCAGCCTTCACCTCGTCGTCGGTGGCTGACGAGTCGATGCCGAGCACCTTGTATGCGGCTTCGAGGCTGTTGCCGCCCGAAGAGAGGTTGAGCATCGAGCTGAGGTCTTCGGCGGAGATACCGAGACTGGCAGCCACGAAGTGCAGGGCGTCGATCTCGCTCTGCGGCACGGTACCGTCGGCTTGCGCTATGAGCACGAGGAAGTTGAGCAGTTGCAGACGCTGCGGGTAGTCCATGTGCTGCGCTATCTCGGCGCACGACTCGCGTATGATGTTCTTGAACGCAGCTTCGCCCATCTGCTTCTGACGCTCGAAAAGGCGCAGGAGTATCTCTTCGCCCTCGCGCACGGCTATCTCGCCGAAGTTGCGGCGCAGGAAGTTGCGCACAAGCTCCATTTCGGAGTGCATCACCCTGCCGTCGGCTTTCATGATGTACGAGGCGAGCACGAGCAGCGAGAAGAGGAACGAGTTGCGCTGTCCCTCATACTGCTGCTGGGCTGAATAGCCGCCGTATGTGTTGCTGTTTCTGTACGTGCCGTTGTCGAACGTGTTGTCGGCGTTGTTGCTAAAGCCTTCGGTTCCCTTATCAAAGAGCCAGCCTATGGCGTAGCCGGCAAGTGCTCCAAGCGGTCCGCCGTTGATAAAGCCGAGAAAACCGCCAATCCATCTTCCAATTCCCATGTTTTGTTGTTTGTTGTATTAATAAGCTTTTTGTATAAATTTGTCTGCTTCCGCTTCTTCCATGCCGCTCTCCAACAACACCAGCTTCAGGTTGGCATAGTTGCGGCGGAACGCTTTGATGCGCTGCTCAGCCTCCTGTGGAGCGTAGCTGATGGCTACGCCTGTCGACTCCATTGTGCCCAACTGCTCGTTGAACACGAAGCCCGGCGTGCGACTCTTGACGGCTACGCATCCCTGCTGTATGTGGCGGAACTTGCCGATGAGTCCGTCAGCAACAGGCGTGGCGTTCTGTGGAAACGCTATGGTGACGGTCTTCTCCTTCGCGCAGTCGGTATCGGGTATGTCGATGAGCACCGAGAGGTTGTTGCCGTCGTATGTGTAAGCCGTCTCTGTGCCGTCTATCTTCACGCTGGCGGGCACAGTCGATGCCACCAGTTTAAGTGTGTAGCGACGGTTGGCAGGCATGTCTTTGTACGTGCCTTTGCGTGCACCGATGGTTACGGCTATGGTGCTGTCGTTGAGCGTGCGCTTGGTGAGCAGCGTGGTGGCGTACTCGTGGGCGTAGTGTTTGTCGTTGCCGTTGTCCTCGTAGAGCGTGAAGCTGCTGTCGCCCTTGCCCGGATAGACGGCTACGGTTATCGGTTCGCTCGTGCTGCTGAGGTTCTCCACCTTGCCGTATTCGGGCAGAACAGAGCCTGCCTTTACGTAGACAGGATATTCGTCGAGCTGGAACTTGCGCTCGACGGTCTGTCCGCCGCTGAGAAGCGTGCCCGATGAGAGCTCGTACCAGTCGCAGCCCTCGGGCAGCCACACCTGTTGTGTGGAGATGTCGTTGTGCATAGGGCTTGTGATGGGGTAGACAAGCACATTGTCGCCGAACATATACTCGTTGCGGTTGGCGTAAGCCTCCTCGTTCTCGGGGTAGTCGTAGTACATAGGGCGGCAGAGCGGCAGGGCGTCATCGTAGGTGCGTCGTGCCATGCTATATATATAAGGTGCGAACTGGTAGCGCTGGCGTATTATGTCGTGCAGGATGTCGCGCTCGCGGTCGGCGAACACCCACGGCTCTTTATTGAGTCCGGCATCCTTTGTGGAGTGGGTGCGCAGAATGGGGCTGAACGCACCGAACTGCATCCAGCGTATGTACATCTCGGGGTCGATAGAGTGGGCACCCATGTGTCCGCCCATGTCATGGCTCCAGTAGCCGTAGAGCACGTTAGACGCTGTAGAGTTGAAGTAAGGCTGGAAGTCGAGCGATTTCCAGCTTATTATGGCGTCGCCCGAGAAGCCTATCTGATAGCGGTGGTTGCCCAGTCCGCCCCAACGATGGTAGAGCATAGGGCGCGTGTCGCGGTTGCGCTCCATGTCGGTGAAGGTTGTATAGTTGATCCACCACGTGTTGCTGAGGTTGGGGAACTGCTTGTCGTTGCCCCACTGCTGCCAGTCGAGCCACCAGAAGTCGACACCGTCCTTCTCCATCGGGTGCAGCACCTTCTCGTACCAGCCCTGCATGAAGTGCTTGTCGGACGCTGTCCACTCTATATCCTTCTTCGTGGCAGGGTCAATGCCCATCCATTGTGCCATCGCCGGGTAGCAATCCTCGTCGGGCTTTATGCCATCGGCAGGATGCAGGTTGAGCGTGGTCTGCAGATTCAGCTGCTTAGCCCACTGCAGGAAACCCTTAGGCGAGGGAAACAGGCGTCGGTTCCAGGAGTAGCCTGTCCAGCCGCCGCGTGAGGGTTCGGCATAGTGCCAGTCCATGTCTACGACGAGCACGTCGAGCGGAATATCGTAGTTGTGCATCTTTGTGACGAGGTTGCGCAGCTCATTGTCGCTATACGTCCAGTAGCGCGACCACCAGTAGCCGAAGGCGTAGCGCGGCGGCAGCGGCACCTTGCCCGCAAACTCGGTATAGTCGCGCAGTGCCTTCTTGTAGTCGTGGCCGTAGGCGAGGAAATACCAGTCCTGTGTCTTTCCCTCGTTCGGTCGGTGGCTCACCCACTGCCAGTCGGAGTCGTCGAACACATATCCGTTGGAGTCGTCGATGAACGTCCAACCGTTGCGCGAGAGGAGTCCGTCTTCGAGCGGCATCTTGTGCGAGTCGAGATGCGTGTCGCCGTCGTATCCGTCGAGTGTGCGGTAGGTTCCCTTCAGATTGGCATCGTCTTTCAATCCCGGATGCCAGCTGAACGAGGTGGTGTATGGATTGTTGGTTTTCTGCTTGCCGTCGGTCTTCCGCTTCGTCTTCGTTGAAGAGATGCGAAGATTCTTCTCGTTGAACATTCCGCTGCCTTTGGTGTACGACAGGACGAAGCGGTCGGTAGATATAGTGACGGTTTTCGGCGTGTTCTTCACCTTGTATGCTGCGGCAGGGTAGCTGCGGTCTACGGCTATGAACGACTTGCTGTCAAGAAACTGTCCGTCGGGCGTGTATTCCATGCGTATTGCTCCGTCGGTAATCACGGTGAAGCGCACGTTCTGATCTTGATAGGCGATGTTTTGGTTCTGCGCAACGGCGCACGTGGCTATTGCCGCAAGTGCTGTTGTGATGATGTTTCTTTTCATAATTGTATGTGTTTTATAGTGGTTTTGTTTGCTGTTTATCGGTGGATTGCGTTCGCCGTCCGATCAGATTGCGTTCGCCGCCCGATCAGATTGCGTCCGCCATCCGATCAGATTGCGTTCGCCGTCCGATCAGATTGCGTTCGCCATCCAATCAGATCGCGTTCGCCGCCCGATCAGATTGCGTCCGGTGAACGATGACTTTTGCTTTGTTTGCAAGTCAATCGTTCGCTATGCTTTCATAACTCGGGATGTCCTGCAGGAAGTTGTAGCTGCGCTTCTCGTAGTCTATCTTGCAACAGTAATGCTGCAAACCGTTGCTCACCACGAGGTAGTCTACGTGTAGCAACAGGTTGTACGCTGCAATCTGCTCAAACACCTTCTGCGTTATTTCTATCGTAGGCGCCTTGTATTCCATTATCATACGCGGCTGCAGATGGCGGTTGTACAGCACGCTATCGGCGCGCAGTTTCTTGTTGCCGATGCTGAGGCTCATCTCGTTGGCCATGAGGGCAGCGGGGTAGCCTTTGTGTTCTATCAGATAGTGAACGAAGTGCTGGCGCACCCATTCTTCGGGTGTCAGTGCCACGTAGCGATGGCGCAGAACGTCGAAGATGCGAGGCTGTTCTTTAGTGCCCGACAACTTTATTTCGAAAGATGGTAGGTTTAATCGAATCATTTTTGTAATTTTGCTTATGCAAAAATAGTGCAAATCGAGTGCAATCAAGCTTGCTTGAATTGCTGAGATGCAGCCTATTTTATGCAAAGATACAGTATTTTGCGTATTTTTACACCTTATTATATTATAATTATGGCAGAAAAGAAATCATCGGTCACATTCGAGACCATTATGCGCGACCTCAAAGCTAAGAAATACGCTCCAGTGTACGTGCTTATGGGCGACGAGTCGTACTATATCGACCGAATAACCGATTACATAGCAGATAATGTGCTTGACCCCGACGACCGCGACTTTAATCAGACGGTTGTGTTCGGCGCAGACACTACGGCAGCGCAAGTGGTAGACATGGCAAAGGGATACCCCGTCATGCCGGCTGCGCATCGCGTGGTAATCGTGAAGGAGGCGCAAGGACTGAAGTCGCTCGATGCTTTGGAACGCTATTTTGAGAAGCCTTTGGCATCTACGGTGCTTGTTATAGCCTACAAAAATGGCACTATCGACCGCCGAAAGAAGGTTGTGGGCAAGGCGGAGGCTGTTGGAGTGGTGTTCGAGAGCAAGAAAAAGCGCGATTATGAGCTTCCGGCGTTCATCGAGGCGTATCTGAAGAAAAATCATGTGGCAATAGACACGAAATCGGCTGCGATGATAGCTGAGCATATCGGAGCCGACCTCAGTCGACTCATTTCGGAACTCGATAAGGTTATGATTTCGCTTCCAGATGACGATAGGCGAGTGACACCGGATGTTGTGGAGCGCGAAATCGGAGTGAGCAAGGAATTTAACATTTTTGAACTAAAGACTGCTATCATAGAGCGCAATGTGTTCAAGGCAAACCAAATTGTGAAGTACTTCGATAAAAATCCAAAAGCAGGGTCGCTCTTTTCGTGTCTGCCGTTGCTCTATATCTACTTCCAAAATCTTATGGTGGCATTCTATGCACCCGATAAAAACAACGACAATAATCTCGCTGCATTTCTGGAACTAAAATCGGTGTGGGGATTGAAAGACTATAGGGTAGGGATGCGCAATTTTAGCGCAATGAAGACTCTCCAGATTTTAGCCAAAATAAGAGAAACAGACGCCAAAAGTAAGGGTTTAGACAGTCTAAATACCTCCACAGACGACTTGATGAGGGAGTTAATCTTCTTCATTTTGCACTAAAATAGCTGGTTATTGTAGTTGTTTTTCTCTAAAATAGAAATTCTGAAAGACCTTATTTTTTAGCCTAATTCCTTACAATTCATAGGAGTTAGGCTATTTTTGTGCCCTTATACGTGGCTGTTTTTTGAGCTGCTTTTATCCTTGTTCGTATTTTTTCAGAAATGCAAAAAATCGCTATTTTCGACACTTCGATATTCACGTTTCGTAAACCTTAACATAAAGAATTGCATATTTACACACGTAAATTGTGAGTAGATATGTGTTTGTAAACCCATAAAGGCGTAAGTGAATATGTAAATGTAAATCATGTAAGTTTGTGTATTTGTACTTTGAAATTCACAAATCAATACTATACAAGTGTGATAATTATATTAATGCGAGTTCGATGATTTGACGTAAGTGCTTGAAAAAGTGCACGATAATACTTTATGTTATATAAAAACTTGTTTGTTTTTGTGAAATACAGGCGTATCCGTGCATTTGTATATTATTTGTTTGTGTATATGTGTTCTGTAAGTAAAATAAAATCAGTTATTTAATACGAAATGTTAAACGTATTCTTATATATATAAAATGCCTCAATTTAGCGATGTGTGTCTACAAATCTATAAAGCATGAAGTAAAATGTAATTTGTAATATTGGCTTTGTAAATGTAAATAAAAATATTGATGTTGAAATATTAATTTAAAAGTTTGTATATGTCGATTTATATGTTTAACTTTGTAAATGCAACGAAAAAGCGACCAAAAAGCACTTTTGGGGTATGTCTCACGTAAAAAGTAACTATAAAATGAAGGATAGAATTAAGAAAATTATGGAGATGCAGCGAACCACTCAACAGGATTTCGCTGATCAGTTGAAAATAGCTCCAGCTACTTTGAGTAGTATTTTCACTGGACGCACTCGCCCTACTCTGGCTATAGTTGACGCGATAAAGAGTCGCTTCCCGCAGATCTCTACCGACTGGTTGATGTTCGGTAAGGGAGACATGCTCGTGAAGCGTGATGAAGAGGCAGAACAGTCGGATGGTGAAAATGGGTCGGAAAACGACCTGTTGATTGATTACGATTCGGCATTAAAAACAGAACAAAATAACGCCGACAACTCACCTGTTAATCAATCCATACCAGACTATGCTACGAAAAGTGGTGATGTTGCAGGTTTCGCGATGAAAAGTTGCGAGGTAAAGCAGCGTCGAATAACCGAAATACGTGTTTTTTATGACGATCAGACCTGGGAAACGTTCGTGCCGAGCGCAGGTTAAATAACATTAACTGTTTTCTTGTAATAATAATAATTTGTATCTTTGCACCTTACTAAATATAATTGATAAAAGTGCTTGCGCACACTAATTAAAAGGTAGCATAAACAAATATTATATAAATATTCAATGAAACAGTACAAATTAGTGAACAATGTGCTTGGCTGGTTCACGTTCTTCGTGGCAGCCTTCGTATATTGTTCTACGATTGAGCCGACAGCCAGTTTCTGGGACTGTCCTGAATTTATTACAACGGGTTACAAACTCGAAGTAGGTCATCCGCCAGGAGCACCTTTCTTTATGCTTACCGCAAACCTGTTCTCGCAGTTTGCGAGCGATCCGTCGCAGGTTGCGCGTATGGTGAACACGATGAGTGCTTTGCTAAGTGCTACCACTATCCTGTTCCTGTTTTGGAGTATCACGCATCTTGCGCGCAAGCTTATTCTGAAGGATTGGAGTGAGATGACTCTCGGTAAGCTTATTGCTATTCAGGCATCAGGCTTGGTAGGCGCACTCATCTACACATTCTCCGATACATTCTGGTTCTCAGCAGTAGAAGGTGAAGTTTACGCCTATTCGTCAGCATTCACAGCTATCGTTTTCTGGCTTATCTTGAAGTGGGAAGACCACGCCGATGAGCCTCATAGCGACCGCTGGCTGGTGCTTATCGCATACATGACTGGTCTGTCAATCGGTGTTCACCTGTTGAATCTGCTTTGTTTGCCAGCCATCGTACTTGTCTATTGTTATCGACGCTTCCCACACATCGAACTTAAAGGCTCGTTACTTGCTCTTGTTGGCTCGTTCGTGCTCGTTGCAGCTGTGCTCTATGGTGTCGTTCCGGGCATCATTACCGTAGCCGGATGGTTCGAACTTCTGTTCGTGAACACCCTCGGATGTCCGTTCAACACTGGCGAGATAATCTATATAGTGCTGCTCGTAACCATTGTCATTTGGGCTATCTATGAGTCGTATGTTGACAAGAGTTTCAAGCGTCAGAACATCTCGTTCGTTCTCTCGGTAGGTATGCTCGGCATACCGTTCCGCGGAATGACCTGGGGTGCAGGTATCTTGGGCTTAGTGATACTCGTAGCTCTGTATTTCGGTTTGAACTATCGCAAGAAGATAGGCAAGGACCTCGTTCCTGTGGTTACTGCACGCTTCAAGAATACCGCTCTGCTCTGTATGCTGATGCTTATGATCGGCTATTCGAGCTACGCTGTCATCGTTATCCGCTCGGCTGCTAACCCTCCAATGGATCAGAACTCGCCAGAGGATGTGTTCACACTCGGCTCTTATCTGAGCCGCGACCAGTACGGCGACTCGCCGTTGCTCTATGGACAGGCTTACACTTCGCAGGTAGCTTACGACGTTGATGGCAATATGTGCGTGCCGAAGCACAAGGAAGGTGCTGCTATCTGGCAGCGCAAGGAGAAGGCTTCTGAGGGCGAGAAAGACTCTTATTTCGTGGTTTCGCACAAGGATAAGCTCATTTATGCTCAGAATATGCTCTTCCCGCGTATGCACTCGTCGGCTCATGCTGGAGCTTACGAGAACTGGATGGGAGGCGTTGAGGGTACTCAGGTGCCTTACGACCGCTGCGGCGAGCCTGTGATGGTGAAGATACCTACTCAGATGGAGAATATTCGCTTCTTCCTCTCTTATCAGTGCAACTTCATGTACTGGCGCTACTTCATGTGGAACTTCGCCGGACGTCAGAATGATATACAGGGCAACGGCGAGCCAGAGCATGGCAACTGGATTACAGGTATCTCGTTCATCGACGACTGGATGCTTGGCGACCAAAGCAAAATGCCAGCAGAATTGAAGGCTAACAAAGGACACAACGTGTTCTACTGTCTGCCTCTGCTGCTCGGACTCATCGGTCTGTTCTGGCAGGCTTGGCGCGGTCAGCGCGGCATCCGCCAGTTCTGGGTAGTGTTCTTCCTGTTCTTTATGACAGGTCTTGCCATCGTGCTCTACCTTAACCAGACTCCGCAGCAGCCACGTGAGCGCGACTACGCTTATGCGGGTTCGTTCTACGCATACGCCATTTGGTGCGGTCTCGGTGTGCTGGCTATCTACGATATGCTCAAGAAGAAACTCAAGGGCAATGATGTAGCCGTTGCAGGCGTTGTAGGCGTAGCCTGTCTGTTCGTACCTATACAGATGGCATCGCAGACATGGGACGACCACGATCGCAGCGGACGTTACACCTGCCGCGACTTCGGTCAGAACTATCTGATGACATTGCAGGATAAGGGTAACCCGATCATCTTCACAAACGGCGACAACGATACCTTCCCACTCTGGTACAACCAGGAGACGGAGGGCGTGCGCACCGATGCGCGTGTCTGCAACCTCTCTTATCTGCAGACCGACTGGTATATCGACCAAATGAAGCGTCCGGCTTACGATTCGCCTTCTGTGCCTATCACATGGCCGCGTATAGACTTCTGTTCGGGTACTAACGACTACATTGAGGTTAGACCAGCTATGAAGCAGCAGCTTCTCGATTTCTACCGCGAGTATCCAAAGGAGGCGCGTGCTGCTTTCGGCGACGAGCCGTTCGAGGTGAAGAACATAATGAAGTACTGGGTGCGCTCTAAGGACAACGACACGCATGTTATTCCGACCGACACGCTTTACATCACTATTGATAAGGAGGCAGTGCGTCGTTCAGGAATGATGATGGCAAGCGACACCATCCCCGATCGTATGGTTATCTCGCTTGCAGGCAAGCGTGCTATCTACAAGAACGATATGATGATGCTTGAGATGCTCGCGCAGTGCAACTGGGAGCGTCCGTTGTATGTAGCTACAACCGTAGGTTCTGACAATTATATGAATCTCGGCGACAACTTCGTGCAGGAGGGTTTAGCTTACCGCATTACTCCGTTCAACACTAAGGCACCAGGTGCAAAGAACTTCGACACAGAGAAAGTGTATAACAACGTGATGAACCGCTTCAAGTGGGGTGGTCTCGACAAACCAGGACTCTACATCGACGAGACTGTGATGCGTATGTGCTACACCCACCGCCATTTGCTCGCTCAGCTTGCTATGCAGCTTATTGCTGAGGGTCAGAATGCAAAGGCAGAGAAGGTGCTTCGCAAGGCAGAGAAGGTGCTCCCCGAATACAATGTGCCATACACATTCATGTCTGGAGCGGCTGATATGGCTCGCGCTTATGCCCTTATCGGCAAGAAAGCGGATGCCGCACGCATTCTTAACAAGGTGTGGGCAGACGCAAAGAGTTATGCCGACTACTACTTGCAGCTCACAGGTTCGCGCTTTATGATGTCGCAGAACGACGTTCTTCGTCAGCTCTACATCATGCAGAATATCGCTGACATAACACAGGCTTGTGATCATTCGCTCGCCGATCAGCGTTTGAAGACAGTTAATGCCCTCTATGCTGTATATCAGGCAAAAGGAGGCGCACCGTACGACGGAGAATAAATAGGTAATAATGTTTATAGAACAACCATCAATATGGCTTCGATGGCTCTATCCGAGAGCGTCGTGGAGAATGGATCATAACGACCATTCGGTGTATCTCACGTTTGATGACGGACCGATACCCGAGTCGACACCATTCATTCTCCAGACGCTGAAGGAGTTCGGAATACACGCTACCTTCTTCATGGTGGGCGATAACGTGCGCAAGTATCCCGAGCTCTACAAGCAGATAGTGGCTGACGGACACCAGGTGGGCAATCACACGTATCATCACTTGGGAGGATTTAAGCATCTTACCAGCACATACGTGAAGGACACCAACCGCGCCAACGAGCTGATAGGCTCTCACCTGTTTCGTCCGCCGCACGGCTGTATGAGTCACGCCGAGTATTTGTGGCTGCGTCGCAAGTATCGCATCGTGATGTGGGATCTTGTGACACGCGACTACTCAAAGTGGCTCACTGCCGATGATGTAGTGGAGAATGTGAAGCGTTACGCCCGCAACGGCTCAATCATCACGTTCCACGACTCGCTGAAGAGTATCGAGAAGCTGCATACTGCTTTGCCGCGTTCGCTGCAATGGCTAAAGGAGCAAGGCTATAGCTTTAAGGTTTTCGACTAATAGGAACTGCAGAACTATTTGATATTATGACAACAACCATAACATCTGAACAAATAAAAGCCGAGGCAGCAAGTCTCGGCTTTTTTGCTTGTGGCATAGCGAAGGCGGATGCCGTGGAGCAAAGTGTCGTCGACAGCTATCGCCGTTGGATAGCCGAGGGCTGCAACGGCAGCATGGCTTATCTTGAGAACTATCCCGACAAGCGTTTCGATCCGCGTCTGCTTGTGCCTGGTGTGCGCAGTATTGTGTCGGTGGCACTCAACTACGCCCCGTCGCGCTGTATGCCCTCAGATGCGCCTCAATTCGCGTCGTATGCCTTGGGTAAGGACTATCATGATGTTGTGAAGCAGAAGCTCTCCCAACTGGCAGAGCGTCTTGGATTGGAGTTGAACGATCAAATACGTGCTTTCTGCGACTCCGCCCCCGTGCTCGAACGTTATTGGGCTGTGCGGGCAGGATTGGGTTGGATAGGGCGCAATCATCAGCTCATCATCCCTCGCGCTGGTTCGATGTTCTTTCTTGGCGAGCTGTTTCTGCCCGTAGAAGTGGAGTACGACGAGCCGATGCACTCGCGTTGTGGCACGTGCAACCGTTGTGTCGAGGCTTGTCCTACACAGGCGTTGCAGCGCAACGCTGACGGCGAAACCTGTAAGTTCGACGGCAGGCTATGTCTGAACTATCAGACGATAGAAAATCGTGGTGATATTCCGGAAGAGCTTGCTTCAAAGCTCGCTCCTTATATATATGGATGCGACCGTTGCCAGTCGGCTTGTCCGTGGAATAGGTTCGCTGTGCCCAATACGACCCCCGAGCTGCAGCCTTCCGACGAATTGCTTGCGATGAAGCGTGAGGACTGGCTCAAGCTTACGGAAGAGGAATATCGCAAGCTGTTCAAGGGTAGTGCGGTGAAGCGTGCGAAGTATGCTGGGCTTATGAGGAATATTAAGGATGCGTTGGGGTGAGGGCTTTCTGTTGGTTGGTGCATCGTTTGGTTGGTTGGTGCACTTGAGACAAGTGCACCCCCTGAGGGTGGTCAGTTGATTCGTGCTATTCTGATGCCCACCTGTGACGGATGCTTCTGCATGTAGTCGTGCAGTGTCATCGGTTCCTCCACCACCTTCTTGTGTATCTGTGATGCGTTCAGCATGTGCAGTCCGTCCTTGTGCCACACGGCGATGCCGATGTGCGACGTGTCGAGTCCCTTTTTCTTTGTTATGATGGCAATGATGTCGCCGTCGTGTATCACCGACCGCAGCAGTCTGGTGTTTTTGATGTCGCCCTTCGGTATGTACATATATGTCTTGCCCGACAGGCGTTGCTCCATCTGGGCTATCGGTTTCACCATTTCCGGGTTGTTCTTCAGCATCGGGTATGCCTCCGTATGCGTACTCATGAAGTTGATGCGGAGCGTTTGTCGGGTGTTGAATGGTGGGTTTGGGGTATTCACTTCGCGCACGAAACCCTTCTTTGTGTTCTCCTCTATCCACTCTGTGAAGTAATGCTGACGCGTAGGGTAGGACACCGTGCCGCCAACGTAGCGTATCATACGCAGGAAGTAGAGATAGTCGGCGTAGGAGGTGCGGTTGTTCTTTACGCACTCGTACACGGCGAGCACGTTTTCTACGTATGTGGTGCAGTCGAGCTGGCGCAGATTGACCACAAGACTCTCCTTTGGGTTTACCTCCAGCGTCTTTGCCACGTATGGTATGCCCAGAAAACCGCGTGCTATATGTAGCAGCAGCTTCCGGCGCTGTATGTCGGCATTGGTTGTCGTTGGCATAGATGTGCGGTATTTTTGTGCCTTTGCGATGTGTTGCATCACGAGTGCGCTGTCGTTCGTCGCAGCATAGCACTGCGTGGTTAGCATTGCTGCGGCTATTATTGTGAATACGATTGATTTCATGCTGTTTGTGTTTAATGTATAGTGTTACTTCTTCCTGTTGAAGTTAAATCCGAAGTATATGTTCAGACTTCCGAACATACTATTCGTTGAAAATCGAGGTTTCTTGTAGTTGTACGAGTGTACGATGGCGCTCATGCCGGCGAACCATCTCATGTTGTTCCACACGATGCCGAAGCGTCCCACGCCGTCGATGTTGAAGTTGTCCATGCTGAAGTCGTGGAACGAGAGCACGTCGCTGTTTTCATTGCCAGTAGCGTTCTTGTAGCCTAACGCCATCGACAATGAAGCCGCCGCCAACCAGTTGTGAGCGAACGCCCAGTTGTAAGCGTATCCGCACGAGACGGAAAGGTCGGTGTATTTTATCTCCTTCATCTTCAGGTTGCTGTCCATGTATCGTTCCGCCACGTCCTCGCCCAAACGGTTGGCAACGGTGGTGTAGAGCTTGTCCCAGTCTATCTTCAGCGAGTGCTTTGTATAGCCCAATCCGCAGAGCCACGAACCGCTTGAGCGGCGTTGTATGGTGCTCTGACTGAATGCGGCAGGATAGGAGAAGCGTCGATGATTGAAGATATAATAGAGGTTGAAGCCCTTGATGCCTACGTTGATGCCGTCGAAGTCGATGTTCTTAAGTGGGTGCGTGTTGATAGAGTTGTTAGAGTCGAAGCTGGCGTACGAAATCTTGTAGTTGCTTCCTGTTTTGCGGTAGAACAGGTCGATGCCAAACATGCCAGTGTACAGGCTCAAGTCGAACTCCGTACTTCTACTCTTTTTACCCAATTCGTTGAAGTCTACGGTGTAGCCGAGGAACAACCAACGCCAACCGAAGTAAGGCCCGAACTTTATCTTCGGTTCGGGGGCAAATGTGAAGTCGTTGCCCTGCGAGCTTGTTATACGATAGCGTTCGTAGGTGTTGGTGTTCTGTACCATTGCTGCATAGTTGTACTTCTGCGGTTCGATATAGGTGGTGTCCACGTCCGAGAACCACTCGAACAGACGCACGAATGCGTTTCCCACCTTCTTGAAAAACGGAGTTTTCTTTTGCGGTGCAGGCGTTGTGATTGAGTCTGTCGCCAACGTGTTGTCTACTACGTACGTAGCGGCAGAGTCAGTCGAAGCCACCATGCCGTAGCTGTCGGCAGGTGTCTGTGCTGAGGTCTGTATGCTTGCGTGTATAGCAAGGCAGAGTATGACGGCGTATAGTCTCATTATGTATCTATGGATGTTGTAGTTTAAGTATTACAGTTTGCCCAAGATGCGATCCATCACCCAGTTTACGGGCGTAGCACTCACGCTCGTACAGGTGCAGAGACCTGTACCCTGTAGATGCTCTATAACGGCTTTGATGATAGGCAGTTGCACGTATGGCGGATTGGGCACCACGATGCTCGTTTTCCCATTGCTCGTCACGAGCTGTATAGGGTCGTAGTTGTACACCGAGAACGAGAGCATTCCCTTCTCGCCGATCACCTCTATGCAGTCCTCCTTTGCGCTCTTGTGTCCTACGAAGCACCACGAGCCGCTGCCCGGCAGTCCGTTTTCGAAGTAGAAGCACGCACTTATCGTGTCCTCCGCCTTGTACAGATGCGCACGATTAGAGCAGTAGCCATGAGCACGTGTGATGATGCCGAATATCTCCTGCAGCAAGTCGAGCTGATGCGGTGCAAGGTCGTAGAAGTAGCCTGCGCCGGCTATGTCGGGCTGCAGACGCCACGGCAGGTTGTGCGAGTCGCTGTAGTCGAGGTCGCGTGGTGGCACCGAGAAGCGTATCTGCACGTTCGTCACCGTGCCGATCTCTCCCGAGTCGATGATCTGCTTCACCTTTTTGAAGTAAGGCAGATAGCGACGATAGTAAGCCACGAAGCACGGCACGCCCGTTATCTCGCTGATGCGGTTGATGCGTGCGCAGTCCTCGTAGCTCGCTGCCAACGGTTTCTCGATGTACACAGGCTTGCCCGCCTTCATCGCCATGATGGCGAAGGTGGCATGGCTCGACGGTGGCGTAGCGATATATACCGCTGTCACCTCCGGGTCGTCGATGAGTTGTTGTGGGTCGGTGTACCATCGCTTTATGTCGTGTCGCTTGGCGTACGACTTCGCTTTCGCTTCGTTGCGGCTCATCACCGCCACAACTTTCGAGCCGGGCACCTCGTTAAATGCCGGTCCCGACTTCTTCTCGGTCACTTCTCCGCAACCTATAAATCCCCAACCTATCTGTTTCATGTTCGTATCGTGTTTTATGAGTCAAAAATTAAACCGGTGTCTGTCTCTCGGTGTGTCTTTTCTGATGTCGCAGCCCTACTTTTGTCATCGGATTGCGTCCGCCGCCCGATCGGATTGCGTCCGCCGTCCAATCAGATTGCGTCCGCCGTCCGATCAGATTGCGTCCGCCGTCCGATCAGATTGCGTTCGCCGTCCGATGACTTAACGTGAACTTTTTAACCGTAGGAGGCTACGGCATTCTTGCCGTAGCCATAGCCAATAGTCATAGCCAATAGCCAATAGCCGTTGCCATTGCCAATAGTTGTAGCGATTAATGGCTACGGCAGGAATGCCGTAGCCTCCTACTGTTAGCCTTTCGTCGCAATTCTGTAGTTTTGACATGCCCGCTTGCAATAGTAGCCTATTTGTTCCGCTCCAGCCAATCGTCGATAAGCATACGTGCCAGACTCAGTTTCTCGGGTATCGTAGGCAGCGAGTGCTTGTTGAACCATCCGCCGCGCGAGAGCTCATCGTCCTGTAGCTTCAGCTCGCCACTCTCGTATTCGGCGAAGAAGCCCACCATCAGTCCGCAAGGGTAGGGCCAGGGCTGCGACTTGAAGTAGCGCAGGTTCTTTATGGTGAGCTGCGTCTCCTCCATCACCTCGCGTCTTACCGCCTCTTCGAGCGACTCGCCCGTCTCTACGAATCCTGCTATGCAGCCGTAGAAGTCGGTCTTGAAGTTGCGCGCGTGCACCAGCAGCAGGTCGTCGCCGCGGTTTATGAGCACGATGATAGCCGTGGCGAGCTGCGGCCACACTGTCTTGCCGCAGTTGGGGCATCGCTTCGATATGTCGGTGTCCATCTCCATCGGCGCACCGCATACGCCACAGAAACGAGTGTTGCGGTCCCAGTAGAGTAGCTCCTGCGCCTTGCCTGCCTTCAGATAGAGCGGCAGCGGGAGCTTGTAGAACGACTGGCGCAGTCCGCACATCTCGTAGCGCGGGTCGCCCCCCACCTCGTCGATGGCGAAAGCCTTTACGGTAGAGCCGTCGTCCATAGGCGAAACGTTAAGGATGTGAGTGTCTGATGTCACGCCGATGGGAGGCTGCTCGCCACTCGGAATGGTGTGAGTGCCGTCGGTGCGTCGTTCCAGAAGCACGTCTCCACGACAGAAAACAAACCAGTATGCCATATAATGTGTGTTTTAAAATTGATGTTAGTGCTACAAAGTTACTGCTTTTTATATAAAAAAAGAATGAAATCTTGTATAATCCAAAGATTTTTGTACCTTTGCAATCACTAAAACCTTTGTAGGAAGGCTACATTATGATACTATTAATCGTTACGGTATTAATTATTGGTTCTCTTCTGATTGCTACAGAAAAGTACACCAATATCAACAAAGCTGCGGTTGCCATCTTTGTAGGTACACTCGGCTGGATACTCTATGTCTGTTTCGGTGCCGACTTTGTGATGGGGCAGCACGCTGTCGACTATGCTACGTTCCTCGGTGGAGCCGAGTCGTCGTCGGCAGACGTGAAGCAGTTCATAGCCTACAACGTGTTTCTCAAGTATGTAGGCAAGGCTTCAGAGATAGTGCTCTTTTTGCTTGCTACGATGGTTATCGTAGAGATATTGCAGAACAACGGATGCTTCGACTTTATTTCACAGCTGCTGCGCACACGTAGCAGTCAGCGTATGCTGTGGACACTCTCCGTTGTGACGTTCCTCATATCAGCCAACCTCGACAACCTCACCACAACCGTTATGATGCTCACCATTATGCACGATGTCGTGATACGGCAGCGGCAGCGCGTGCTGCTCGGTTGTGCGATAGTGATATCCGCCAACTGTGGCGGTGCGCTCACCGTTATCGGCGACCCTTCGGGCATCGTTCTGTGGAATATGGGTGCCGTCACCGCCTCCAACTTCTCGGCTTCGATGGCTCTGCCCTGTCTCATAGCGTGGCTCGTGCCCATCTTCTGGATAGGCAGACAGCTACCTACACGCATCGAGACACAATGGATAGTGCTCCCGTATCGTGGCGACGACACACGTCTGAACGTATGGCAGCGCATCGTGATGCTCTTCGTGGGCATCGGCGGACTATGGTTTATCCCCACGTTCCACAGCATCACGAAACTCAGTCCGTTCCTCGGAGCACTCTGCGTGCTCTGCGTTCTGTGGATAGTGAACGAGATTGTGAACCGCAAACTGATGAACACCGACGAGATGATACAACGTCGTGTGCCGCGCGTGTTGCAGTACGGCGTGATACAGATGATGCTCTTCGTGCTCGGCATAATGCTCATCGTAGGTTTCGTGAGAGAGACTGGTGTGGCTGCGTACATGGCGCAGTTAGTTGACCGATACATGAGCAATCTGCTCGTGCTCGGATTTTTCACACAGATGCTCAGCAGCGTGCTCGACAACTTTATGTCGCTCATGACGATGGTGTCGCTGCGCGATGTGGCTGACAGCGTGCAGGCGACAGTGTATGCGCAGAACGGTGCGTTCTGGAAGATGATGGCATACGCCTCGGCGGTAGGCGGCAATATCCTGTGTATCGGAAGCATCACCGGATTGGCGCTGATGAAGATGGAGCGCATACCGCTCGGCTGGTACTTCAGAAATGTAGGCTTGGTGGCATTCGCAGCTGCCACTGTAGGACTCGTCGCTATGTACATCATGCTGATGTAAGGCGGGGAGAGCTCGCTATATATATAATAAGGTGAAAAAAGAACCCAAACCAATATAATAATTTGATAACAATGGCAAGAATAAAGACAATCGGTGTGCTCACCTCAGGTGGCGATGCACCGGGAATGAACGCCGCCATCAGAGCGGTGACACGTGCAGGTATTTGTAACGGATATAATATAAAAGGCATCTATCGAGGATACGACGGACTTATCAATGGCGAGATAGAAGACTTCACTACAGAGAACGTGAGCGGCATCATCATGTCGGGCGGTACAATTCTGAAGACAGCACGCTCAAAGGAGTTCATGACCGACGAAGGCAAGGAGAAGGCTTACCAGCAGATGCAGGCACACGGCATCGACGCCCTCGTCGTCATAGGCGGTAACGGCTCGCTCACCGGCGCAATGGAGTTCGCTAAGAAGTACGACGTCTGCTGCATCGGTCTGCCCGGCACAATCGACAACGACCTCTACGGCACCGACTCTACAATCGGATACGACACCACAATGAACACCATCGTAGAGTGTGTAGACCGCATCCGCGACACAGCGCAGAGCCACGAGCGCATCTTCTTCATCGAAGTGATGGGCCGCGACGCAGGCTTCCTCGCACAGAACTCAGCCATCGCAAGCGGCGCTGAGGCTGCCATCATCCCCGAAGACTCTACCGACGTCGACCAGTTGGCACGCTTCATGGAGCGCGGCATACGCAAGTCGAAGAAGAGCTGCATCGTCATAGTGTCTGAAAGCCCGAAGTGCGGTGCTATGTACTACGCAGAGCGCGTGCGCAACGAGTTCCCGCAGTACGACGTGCGCGTGTCTATTCTCGGCCACTTGCAGCGCGGCGGACGCCCGTCGGCACACGACCGCATCCTCGCATCGCGCACCGGCGTTGGCGCTATCGAAGCAATCATGCAGGGACAGCGCAACGTGATGATCGGCGTGCGCAACAACGAGATTGTCTACGTGCCACTGAGCGAGGCTATCCGCAGCGACAAGCCGTTCGACCGCAAGCTCATCCAGGTGCTTGACGAGCTCAGTATCTAACAATAGTGGTAAAAAAACACCACGGCATTGGTTGATTTGGTGCAAGAAAGTACAATAAATATTAAATAGTTTTTTCAATAACGATATAGTTGTTATATTTGCAACGGAATTAAAAATTTAAACAAATATAGTATGTCACAACTCAATGGGCACATCTCACAGATTATCGGTCCGGTTATCGACGTTTACTTCGATACGGCTGGTAAGAACGCAGAAGAGGTACTGCCTAAAATACACGAAGCGCTGAAGCTCAAGCGTCCTAACGGACAGGAGCTTATCATTGAGGTTCAGCAGCACATCGGTGAGGACACGGTTCGTTGCGTAGCAATGGACAACACCGACGGTTTGCAACGCGGTTTGGAAGTGGTGCCTACAGGCAACGCTATCCTTATGCCGGCAGGTGAACAAATCAAGGGCCGTATGATGAACGTAATCGGTCAGCCTATTGATGGTATGAGCAAGCTCGATATGGAGGGCGCTTATCCTATCCACCGCGAGGCGCCGAAGTTCGAAGACCTGTCTACACACAAGGAGATGCTCGCTACGGGTATCAAGGTCATCGACCTCCTCGAGCCTTACATGAAGGGTGGTAAGATCGGTCTGTTCGGTGGTGCCGGCGTAGGCAAGACCGTGCTCATCATGGAGCTTATCAACAACATCGCCAAGGGACACAACGGCTACTCGGTGTTCGCCGGCGTAGGCGAGCGTACACGTGAGGGCAACGACCTTATCCGCGACATGCTTGAGTCGGGCGTAATACGCTACGGCGAGAAGTTCAGAAAGGCGATGGAGGAGGGCAAATGGGACCTTTCGCTCGTCGACCCAGAGGAACTAAAGAAGAGTCAGGCGACACTTGTCTACGGACAGATGAACGAGCCGCCGGGAGCACGTGCTTCCGTAGCCCTCTCAGGACTTACCGTGGCAGAGGAGTTCCGCGACCATGGAGGCAAGGACGGCGAAGCAGCCGACATCATGTTCTTCATCGACAACATCTTCCGCTTTACACAGGCAGGTTCTGAGGTGTCGGCTCTGCTCGGACGTATGCCGTCAGCTGTGGGTTATCAGCCTACACTTGCCAGCGAGATGGGTAAGATGCAGGAGCGCATCACTTCTACAAAGAAAGGTTCTATCACATCAGTACAGGCTGTGTATGTGCCAGCCGACGACTTGACGGACCCTGCTCCAGCCACAACATTTACTCACCTCGACGCTACAACCGAGCTTTCGCGTAAGATCACCGAGCTTGGTATCTATCCAGCTGTCGACCCATTAGGCTCTACATCGCGTATCCTCGACCCGCTCATCGTGGGCAAAGCTCACTACGAGTGTGCACAGCGCGTGAAGCAGATTTTGCAGCGCTACAAGGAGTTGCAGGATATCATCGCCATCCTTGGTATGGACGAGCTCTCTGACGAGGACAAGCTCACCGTGAACCGCGCACGTCGCGTTCAGCGCTTCCTCTCACAGCCGTTCGCCGTAGCCGAGCAGTTCACCGGCATACCGGGCGTGATGGTTTCTATCGAGGACACCATCAAGGGCTTCAACATGATTCTCGACGGAGAGGTAGACAACCTGCCGGAGCAGGCATTCCTCAACGTGGGAACCATTGAGGACGCTATTGCTAAGGGTAAGCGACTGCTTGAGGCAGCCAAGGGTTAACATCATCATTAATGTTTTGTATCTATGAGTTTGAATTTGAAAATCGTTTCCCCCGAAAAGGTGGTATTTGACGGAGCAGTGGAGCGCGTTGTCGTTCCCGGCACAAGTGGCGAGTTCGAAATCCTCGACAACCACGCGCCTATCATCTCCACACTCGAAAAGGGAAGGCTGGTCTATCAAGACTCTGAAGGCAGACACGAACAGATGGTTAACGGCGGTTTCGTCGAAGTGCAGAAGAACAACGTGAACATCTGTGTTGAACTCTGACGAAACGTACAATGACATGTTGAAAGAAGAAATCAAAGGCATCAGTCGCCGATACATACTGCAGTCGCTTTGCCTTCTGGCAGTGGTCACGCTGATACCCGCACTGCTCTCATTGCTGACAAACGTAGGCAACCTTACAGTGCCTACCATTGTCGCATTGTCGTTCGCAGTGGTGGTGGAGGCAGTCGATGCTCTCGTATGGGGCAAGGTGCGACAGGCAGGCGACGACGGCTTGCCCACATTCTACACCGCAGTGTCGGGCTTTCGTATGTTGTTGGCATTGGCAACCTTAGTTGTGTGTTACTTCGTGGTAGGTCGTGACGCGATGATGGAGTACTGCTTGGTGTTCATG
>OGDD01001028.1_pt1 | contig 23632 bp, 16 predicted proteins | sample 1570301 | NCBI WGS metagenome assembly OGDD01 (sample SAMEA2581971, study PRJEB24529) | metagenome | biome: Human gut stool | place: China | collected 2011 | reverse complement strand
AAGAAGTATTCCAGCTTCGTCACCATTATTTCCGGCTGTGATGTGAGCGATGAGGACGCTGAAAAGGTTACCGAGATCGTAAAGGCAAAGTGCCCCAACCATGTGGAGGTAAGCCACATCCGCGGCGGCCAGCCCGTTTACTACTATATGATCAGCGTGGAGTAAGCACTCCCCTGCCCTGATTTGACATTATCACAAAACACAAAGAGACTGCTGCATGGTATTCCGTGCGGCAGTCTCTTTTTCTGGTGAAAAAGCAAGTCGGGAAGTTCCGCAGAACTTACCGACTTGGAAATTATAAAAAATTCTTCCGCTGAAAATGCCCAAAGCGCACGCGGCGGGCATTCAAAATCGTCCAGACCTGATAAAAGGCCGCTGCACAAAATCTGTGCAACGGCCTTTGTTTCTCAGAAAAAGCTTACCTGACTGCTCTCGGGCAGGTCGCCCAGTGCGCCCACCTGACGCAGACGATCTAGAATGCCGCTGCCCACGCCGGAGGCCTGCTGCAGCTCTTCCACCGAGATATATTCCTCTCCGTGGATGGTCACCCGCTCCAGAGCATCGGCGGCAGCACCGCCGAGACCCTTCAGAGCGCTGAAGGGCAGGCGCACCTTGTCGTCCTCCACCACATACTTGGAGCCGCGGCTCTTGCCCAGCTCAATGGGTAAAAACTCGTAGCCGCGCACCAGCATCTCGTTGACGAGCTGCAGGCTGACCAGCACATCCTCGTCCTTGGCGTTCTTCTCTTCCTTCAGGCGGCGCTTGACTTCTTCCATGTGGGCGCGGGCCACTGCCGCACCGCCCACAGCGGCCTCATAGTCGATGTCGTCGCCGCGTACGGTAAAGTATACCGCATAGAACTCCGGCGGACGGTAGATTTTGAACCACATCAGACGAATGGCCGACATTAGGTAGGCCACGGCATGGGCCTTGGGGAACATATACTTGATCTTGCGGCAGCTCTCGATGTACCAGTCCGGCACCTCGTGCTCCCGCATGGCTTCCTCCCAGCCATCCTTGAAACCGCCCTTGGCCACCTTGCCCTTACGCACGGCCTCCATGATATCAAAGGCCATCTTGGGTTCCAGACCCTTGCGCAGCAGGTACAGCATGATGCTGTCACGGCAGCCAATGACCTCCGCAATGGTGCAGGTGCCGCTGCGGATCAGCTCGTCCGCGTTGCCGGTCCACACGTCCGTTCCGTGGGACAGGCCCGAGATCTGGATCAGCTCGGAGAAGTTCTTGGGCCGTGCCTCCACCAGCATACCGCGCACGAAGTTGGTGCCCATTTCCGGGATGCCGAAGGTTCCGGTCTGGCTGTCGATCTGTTCCGGGGTCACGCCCAGCGCTTCGGGGCTGGTCAGCAGGCTGTACACCTTAGGGTCGTTCATGGGGATACTATCGATGGGGATTCCGGTGTACTCCTCAAAATACTTGTAGAAGGTGGGCATATCGTGGCCCAGTTCGTCCAGCTTGAGCAGGGTATCGTGCAGGTACTTGAACTCGAAGTGTGTGGTCAGCAGGCCGCCTGCCACATCGTCCGCCGGGTGCTGGATGGGACAGAAATCGTAGATCTCGTAGGTGTCCGGCACAACGACCATGCCGCCGGGGTGCTGACCCGTGGTGCGCTTGACGCCGGTGCAGCCCAGAGTCAGGCGGTTCTCCTCCGCATGGTTCACCGTGCGGCCGCGCTCATCCAGATATTTTTTGACATAGCCGTAGGCGGTCTTGTCCTGAATACCGGACACGGTGCCCGCCTTGAACACGTTGGCTTTGCCGAACAGCTCCTCGGTATAGCGGTGCACATTGGACTGATATTCGCCGGAAAAGTTCAGGTCGATATCCGGCTCTTTATCGCCGTAGAAGCCGAGGAAGGTCTCGAAGGGAATATCGTGGCCGTCCACCAGCATACGGGTGCCGCAGTTGGGGCAGTTTTTATCCGGCAGGTCAAAGCCGTCGTCCACGCTGCCGTCGGTGATGAACTCGCTGTGCTTGCACTTGGGGCAGCGATAGTGGGGCGGCAGGCTGTTCACCTCCGAGATGCCGGAGAAGTGGGCCACGGCCGATGAGCCGACCGAACCACGGCTGCCCACCTGATAGCCGCCCGCGTTGGAATAGGCCACCAGTTTGACCGCAATGACGTACAGCACGGCGTAGCCATGGCCGCAGATGGAGTCCAGCTCCTTCTGCAGCCGCTTTTCCACAATTTCGGGCAGCGGGTCACCGTAATCGCGCTTGGCGTGTTCCCACGTAGCATCGCGCAATTGCTGCTCTGCACCCTCGATGCTGGGCGGGTAGGTGCCGCGCGGGATGGCACGAACATTGTTGTCGATCATCGCCGCGATCCTGCGGGGGTTCTTCACCACTACCTCGTAGGCTTTTTCCTTGGGCAGATAGTAGAACTGCGCCAGCATATCCTGCGTGGTGCGGAAGAACAGCGGCGGCTGGTTGTCGGCATCTTTAAAGCCGTTGCCCGCCTGCAGCACAGCGCGGTAAGCCGCATCCTCCGGCTCGGTAAAGTGCACGTCACCGGTGGCAATGACCGGCTTGTGCAGGTCCTCGCCCAGCTTGATGACCGTGCGGTTGAAGTTTTTGATGTCCTCTTCGCTGTCCACCTTGCCGTCCCGCACCATGTAGGCGTTGTTGCCCAGCGGCTGGATCTCAAGAATATCGTAGTAGGACGCGATCTTTTTCAGTTCTTCATAGCTGGTGCCATCCACGATGGCCCGGTACAGCTCGCCGGCTTCGCAGGCGGAAGTGAGCAGCAGGCCGTCCCGGTATTTGTTCAAAAGGCTCCGGGGCACCCGGGGCTTTTTGAAAAAGTAGTTCACATGGGCTTCGCTGACGATCTTGTACAGATTTTTCAGGCCCATCTGGTTCTTGACCAGAATGATGAGGTGGTAATACTTCTTTTTCAGCACCTCGCGGTTGCCGCCAAGGCCGGTGTTGATCTCACTGACCTTTGCTACCTGCTTTTCTTTCAGGTCGTTCAGCATGACCCCGAAGATGCGGCCCAGCGCGGCAGAATCCTCACAGGCACGGTGGGCCTCGTAGGCAGGCAGCTCCAGATGCTTGTTGATGGTGCCCTGCTTGTAGTTGTGCAGGCCGGGGTACATGGCCTGCGCCATGGTCAGGGTGTCGATATAGGTCGGCTCCAGCTTGATGCCGCTGCGCTTGGCGGCGGCGCGCAGGAAACGCATATCAAAGGCGTGGACGTTGTGGCCCACAAGGATGCGGTCTCCCGCAAATTTGAGGAAGGCTTCCAGTGCTTCCTTTTCGCCGGGAGCATCCGCCACCATTTCGTTGGTGATGCCGGTCAGCTCGGTGATCTTGGGGGTGATGGGCTTGCCGGGCTTGACAAAGGTATCAAATTCCTCCACCACTTCGCCGTTTTTCACGATGACGGCACCGATCTCGGTCATATACTCCACGCCGGGGTCAAGGCCTGTGGTCTCGGTATCAAACACGCAGAACTCCCCGTCCAGCGGCTGATCCTTCACACCGTATACACAGGGGATCATGTCGTCCACAAAGTAGGCTTCGCAGCCGTAGATCAGCTTGAAGTCCGGGTCTGATTTATGGATATCGTCCGCTGCCAGCATGGCTTCCGGGTAACCCTGACACACACCGTGGTCAGTGATGGCAACGGCCGGATGTCCCATGCGGTGGGCCAGCTTGACGATGCCGCCGGGGTCACAGAAGCCGTCCATGCTGGAAAGCTTGGTGTGCAGATGCAGCTCCACACGCTTGACCGGTGCGGTATCCTCCCGCTTTTTGCGCTCCACGATGAGCACATCGTAGGGGTAGACGATATAATCGTGTTCGTACTTGTCGTAGGAGCAGTCGCCGCGCACGATGAGGGTGGTGCCCTTGCCAAGGCTCTCCCACTTGGAGCAGTCCTCACCTTCCTGCGCGCGGATCTTCAGGTTGATGGAGCCCTGATAATCGGTGATGGATACGGTATAAATTTTTCGGAAGTTGCCCTTGACCTCCGAGAAGAACACATCGCCCCAGATCGTGCACTTGCCGCCCTCGCCGCCAAGGTCTTTCAGCGGGGTGAGGTTCTTGGGGGTGAACATCTTGCCGTGGAAAATGGTGACAGGCTTATCGGTCAGGTCCAGACCATCCACCTTGATGGACGGTGCTGTGTTCTTTTTCTCAAACTTGACCACCGGTGGCGCGATCTTGCGCTCCAGCTTTTCTTCCATCTGGTGCTGCTCGGCTTCGCTTACAGCGCTTTGCAGCGTTACCTGCGGCGTTACCCCGGTGTGGGCTGCAATGCGCTCTGCCAGCAGCTTTTCAAAGTGCATCTCCTGCAAAAACTTGGTGCCATGGCATACGCCGATGGTGATCTTCTGTCCGATGATGTTGATCTTGCACCGGTCCAGAAAGCCGTTGATGGGCACGCCGTCCCGCTTCATCTCTTCCATCAGATCGCGCAGGGCCGCTTCGTCCAGCATGGCATAGCCAAACAGGTTCTGGATGCGCAGCTCAAAGCCCTCATAATCCGGCTGCAGGGATGCCAGCAGCCGGGCACAGAGATTTTTGTCCAGCGGCGCACCGCTGCGCAGGGTAAAGATGACCTGCCGCTCCTGCCGCAGCATCTGCGCATGCTCCACAATGACCTGCCCGAAGCAGGCCGCAAATGCCGGGTCCACCATGAACTGCGGCCACAGGTTGGATACGAGTGGTGTCACAAATGGTACTCCTTTTTATACAGCACAAACTGCCGCACCCGTTTTTTGCAGGTGTGGCAGCTGTGAAAAAAGCCAAATTATAGTTTATAGATCTCATCCATGAACTGATCCAGGATGTTGTCTCCGGTCAGCTTTTTGATGGGCTTGCCGTGGATGAACAGCACCGCCTCGCCTTTGCCGCCGGCAATGCCGATGTCTGCTTCGCGGGCTTCACCGGGGCCGTTGACCACGCAGCCCATCACGGCCACCTTGATGGATTTTTTGCAGCCCTGCAGCCGCTTTTCCACCTCATTGGCGATCTCGGTGCAGGGATACTGGGTGCGGCCGCAGGTGGGGCAGGTGATGACCTCCGGGCCTGCTACCGGGAAGCCCACGGCGCGCAGGATGTTGTAGCCCGCTTCCACTTCCTTTTCCGGCTCTGCGGCCAGCGAGACGCGGATGGTATCGCCAATGCCTTCCAGCAGCATTCCGCCGATGCCCATGCCGCTTTTCAGCAGACCCATCTGGTAGGTACCCGCCTCGGTAACACCCACATGGAGCGGGTAATCCGTGACAGCGCTGAGCTGGCGGTAGGCCTCCATCATGCGAGGCACATTGGAGTTCTTGATGGAAATGACGATGTTGTTGAAATCGAATTTTTCCAGCAGGCGCACATGGTACAGTGCACTCTCCACCATGGCCTCCGGCGTGGGTGCGCCGTATTTTGCAAGGATGTGCTTTTCCAGACTGCCGCCATTCACGCCGATGCGGATGGGAATGTTCTTGCGCTGACAGGCATCCACCACAGCCTTCACCCGGTCATCGTCGCCGATGTTGCCGGGGTTGATGCGGATCTTATCCACGCCTACATCTGCGCAGGCCAGAGCCGCCTTGTAGTCAAAATGGATGTCTGCCACAATGGGGATGTTCACCGCATTCTTGACGGCTTCGATGCACTTTGCATCCGCCGGGCTGGGGCAGGTCACGCGCAGGATCTGACAGCCAGCAGCTTCGCACCGCTTTGCCTGCGCCACATTGCCCTCAATATCCTCCACCGGCACGTTGAGCATCGTCTGCACCGCAACAGGATTCTTGCCGCCGATGGTCACATTGCCGATTTTCACTTCCCGTTTTAACTGCCGCATAAAGTTCCCCTTTCTGTTTTTGCTCACAATGCACCGGTCACAAGCCGGATGATATCATTATAGGTTGCAAAGAGCATCAGGCCAAACAGCAGTGCAAAGGCCGCAATGGTCAGTGTACCCTGCAGCTTTTCCGGCACTGCATGGCCGGTAACGCCCTCAATGATCAAAAATACCACCTTGCCGCCATCCAGTGCCGGGAAGGGCAGCAGATTGAACACGCCCAGATTGATGGTGATGAGGGCCAGCAGCTCCAGCAGATCCTGCCAGCCGTAGCTTGCCGCCTGACCGATCGCTGTCACGATACCCACCGGGCCGGACAGATTGTTGATGCTCTCACGTCCGCGCACAAGGTCTGCCAGCGAGATAAACGCGATGCGTCCGTAGTACAGGGTGCTGTTCCATGCTTCTTTTAACACATTGAGCGGTGTTTTTTTGATGCCGTACACCGTAAAGCCAAGGGTCATATGGGTCTGGCCGTTCTCGTCCTGCCAGGTGTCGAACTGCACGTCCGGCAGTTCCACCTTCTGGCCGTCCCGCTTCACGGTGAACCGGGCGCGATAGGCTTCGGTGCGCACCAGCTCATAAAGGATGTCGTTGGCCACAAAGCAGCGCCTGCCGTTCACGGCAACGATCTCGTCCCCCGCCTGCAGGCCGGTCTGGCCGCAGAGGGCATCGTTCTCAATGGAATAGATGGTCTTGCTGGTGATGGCTCCTTCCTGTGCTGCCACAAGAATGACCAGCACCACAAAGCCCAGCACGAAATTCATGAAGGCACCTGCCACCATCACAAGCACACGCTGCCATACCGGTGCCTCGTTCAAAGGGATGCCGGTGCGCTGCTCCGGCGGGACAGGGTTTTCGTCCTCTGCTTCCCGTTCGTCGCGGGCCGCTTCGGCCTGCTGGCTCTCGGGGCTTTCCTCGCCCTCCAGCGCCACATAGCCGCCTACCGGCAATGCACGCAGGCTGTACTGGGTGCCCTTGTAAATTTTCTTCCACAAAGCCGGCCCCATGCCGATGGAAAACTCGTTGACCTGAATGCCGCAGAGCTTTGCCACGGTAAAGTGCCCGAATTCATGAATGGCGATCACAGCGCTGAACACGATCAGTGCGGCGATCAGGGTGATAAAAATTGACATTGCGTCTCCTAAAGATCAAAGATGTGCGTGCACGAACTCTCGTGCCATGCGGTCGCACTCGTACACATCGCTGAGGGTATACTCGCCGCCAAAGCTGTCGCTGTCCACGACTGCTTCCACCAGACGGCCAATATCGAGGAAGCCAATTTTGTCCTCAAGGAAGAGCTTGACAGCTTCCTCATTGGCACCGTTGGCGGCGCAGGGGCCGAGACCTCCCTTTTTGATGGCCTTTTTGCAGGCGGCAAGGCAGCGGAAGGTCTCGTCGTCTGCCACATCGAAGGTGAGCACCTTGAGTGCGGCAAAGTCCAGCTCCGGCACAACGCCGGGTACGCGCTTTGGGTAGGTGAGCGCATACTGGATGGGAATGCGCATATCCGGCACACCCAGCTGAGCAATGACCGAATTATCGCTGAACTGCACCGCCGAATGCACGATGCTCTGGCGCTGGACAACGATCTGGATCTTCTCCGGCGGCAGGCCGAACAGCCACACTGCCTCGATCAGCTCCAGACCCTTGTTCATCAGGGTGGCAGAGTCAATGGTGATCTTTGCGCCCATGTTCCAGTTGGGGTGCTTGAGGGCATCCGCCTTGGTCTTACCGCGCAGCTCCTCGGTCTTCATCCCGAAGAAGGGGCCGCCGGATGCCGTGAGCAGGATCTTGGTCAGGCTGGGGGCACTCTCCTTATCCTGCAGGCACTGGAAGATGGCCGAATGTTCACTGTCCACCGGCAGCAGCTTTACACCATGCTTTGCCACGGCCTGTGTGACCAGATGGCCGCCGGTGACAAGGCTCTCCTTGTTGGCAAGGGCCAGATCATGCCCGCTTTCGATCGCGCACAGGCTGGCACCAAGGCCTGCAATGCCCACCACGCTGTTCAGCACCACATCGGTGCCGTCCAGTGCGGCCAGCTGCTTGAGCCCTTCTGGCCCTACCAGCAGCCGGGGCGCATCTGCACGACCGGAAAGCTCCGCATCCAGCCTGCGGGCCGCATCCGGGTCGGTCATGCAGACATAGCGCGGATGAAACTCTTCGATCTGCTGCAGGATCTTGTCTACATGGCTGTGGGCAGAAAGACCGAACACCTCATAGCCCTGTGCACGGATCACATCCAGACTCTGGGTGCCGATGGAACCGGTAGAACCCAGCAGAGTGATTTTTTTCGACATCACACGTTCCCCCTTTTAATAGTAGAACACCGCCGTAATGACCATGGTCACAAAGGGCGCAATGAACATCACACTGTCAAAGCGGTCCAGAATGCCGCCGTGCCCCGGGAAGATGGTGCCGTAATCCTTGATGCCGCACTGGCGCTTGACCACGCTGGCAAACAGATCGCCATAAATGCCCAGCACCGCCGCCACGCAGCCCAGCAGCGCAATGATCACGTACATGGAAACGCCAATGTTGGAGCGGGTGAAGGCTTCCATCCGGTTTGCCGCCACTGAGTACACCAGTGTGATGATCACACCGAACACCATGGTGCCCAGAACACCGCCAATGGCACCTTCCACGGTCTTTTTGGGGCTGACCACCGGGCAGAGCTTGTGCTTGCCAAAGGCACGGCCTGCAAAGTAGGCACAGGTATCGCCGCCCCAGGCAAAGCAGAGGATGAGCAAGATAAAGAACACCGCATCGTAGCCGTACTGCTCCACCGGCAGCAGCTCCTTGAGCCGGATAAAGGAATAGAAGCAGAAGATCACGATACCGGAGAACATCAGCAGGCCGCTGGCCTTCTGATAGCTGATGGTGCCATTGCGCACCACCAGATAGATGGCATAAAAGGTGACCAGCAGAAAGGACATCGGCATCACCAGCCGCCGCATGACCTGATAGTTGCTCGTCATGACCAGCAGTGTATACGGCACCAGAACCGCATACATCAGCCAGTCCTTCTTTTCAAAGCCGAGGGCACTGTAGATCTCGTGAACGGCGATCAGCGTAATGGCCGCGATGACCAGATTAAAGATCAGAGTGTTGAAGGTGAACATCACGCCGATCAGTACGATGATGCCCACGATTGCAGTAATAACACGTGTTTTCATAGATTGGATCTCCTTTTCACCGGTCGGATGCCGCGCCCCTCTGGATTAAGTTTGGCTCCGGCAAAGCCGCCGGGCCGTCCGGTCCCTGCACCGTGTGCAGGAGGTCTTGGGTTTTACAGTCCGCCAAACCGGCGGGAACGATGATTGAACTCCTCAATGGCAGCGTCCAGATCGCTGCGGGTGAAATCCGGCCACAGAACGTCCATTTCTACCAGTTCCGAGTAAGCTGCCTGCCAGAGCATGAAGTTGGACAGCCGCTTTTCTCCGCTGGGACGCAGGATAAAATCCGGGTCCTTCTGGCCAGCGGTATACATGGCATCGCTGAGCAGTTGTTCCGTGATCTCTTCGGGCTTTATCTCCCCTGCCGCCGCCTTTGTCGCCAGTTGCTGCGCCGCCCGCACGATCTCCGGGCGGCCGCCGTAGTTGATGGCAATGTTCAGGGTCATGCCGGTCTTGACCGAAGAATCTGCTTCCAGCTTGTTCATCAGCTGCTGCAGCTTTTCATCCAGCACCGTGCGGTCGCCCATGAACTTGATGCGGATATTGCGGTTCTTGTAGTCAAAGCCCTTCAGCAGATATTCGCCGAACAGCCGCATGATGGCGTTGACCTCTTCCAGCGGACGCTTCCAGTTCTCGGTGGAAAACGCATAGAAGTACACCGACGAAACGCCCAGCTCATCGCAGTAATCTGCGATATCGCTGAACACCTCTGCGCCTCTTTTGTGCCCGGCAGTGCGGGGCAGGCCGCGGTTCTTTGCCCAGCGGCCGTTGCCGTCCATGATGATGCCGATGGAAAGGCCCTCGGCAAATTCTTTAGGATGCGCCATTGTTTCCTCCCGGCAGCAACGCCGCCTTCAACAAAAGTGCCGCGCACTCTTCTTCAGCGCACGGCACCTCCAGTCTATTGCATCTGCGCAGATCAGACAGACATGATCTCCTTCTGCTTTTCTTCCACCGCAGCATCGATGTTCTTGATATACTTGTCGGTCAGCTTCTGGACATCCTCTTCCATGGTCTTCTGGCTGTCCTCGGTCAGCTCGCCGGCCTTCTTCATGGCCTTGGCCTTATCCATAGCCTCGCGGCGGATGTTGCGCACTGCCACCTTAGCCTCCTCGCCCAGCTTGGAAACTTCCTTTGCCAGCTGCTTGCGGCGCTCCTCGGTGGGAGCCGGGAAGTTCAGGCGGATGGTAGAGCCGTCATCAATGGGAGTGATGCCCACATCGCTGGCCATGATGGCCTTGCTGATGGGGCGCAGCAGAGTACGGTCCCACGGGGTAATGGTCAGGGTGCGTGCTTCGGCCACAGCCACGGATGCCACCTGCTGGATGGGAGTGGGGGCACCATAATAATCCACGCTGACCTTATCCAGCACAGCGGGATTTGCGCGGCCTGCGCGCACAGCGCCCAGTTCGCGGCCCAGATGTTCGACCGAGCTCTTCATCTTGTCTTCGTAAACCTTGGTGTTGCTGCTCATTGCGGTAGTCTCCTGTTCCTTTTTATCTTGGGGCTGCGCTGCAATGCGTCTGCCCTATAATGTATGTCGGCTGCAGGCGTTTCAGCCCTCGTAAACCAGTGTGCCCACATTCTCGCCCTGCACGGCACGGGCAATGTTGTCCGGGTCGGCCAGATCGAACACGAGGATGGGCAGCTTGTTGTCGCGGCACAGAGTGGCAGCAGTGCCATCCATAACAGCCAGCTGGTCTTCCAGCACCTTGGTAAAGGTGAGGGTATCATACTTCTTTGCGTCGGCGTACTTGTGGGGATCCTTATCGTAAACGCCATCCACCATAGTAGCCTTGAACATCACATCGGCGCTCACTTCCACAGCGCGCAGAGCGGTTGCCGTATCCGTGGAGAAGAACGGGTTGCCGGTGCCGCCGCCGAACACGGCGATCTTGCCCTCATCCATGGCGCGCAGCGCATCCTTGCGGGTAAAGGGCTGTGCCACCTGCGGCATGGTAATGGAGGTGAACACCTCAGTGGGCACACCCAGCTGTTCCAGCTTATCGGAGACAGCCAGTGCGTTCATCACGGTTGCCAGCATGCCGATCTTATCGGCCAGTGTGCGCTCCATCTTGCCGCTGGAACGGCCGCGCCAGAAGTTGCCGCCGCCAACCACGATACCAATCTGCACGCCGAGGTCGTGTGCTTTCTTCACGCCGCCGCAGATCGCGTCCATGGTGGGTTCATCAAAACCCATGCCCTTTTCGCCGCCCAGTGCTTCGCCGCTGATCTTCAGAAGGATACGCTGATATTTCAATGCCATAATCCAAACACCACCTGTTTTTATCTTCCGTCAGGGCATAGGCATACCCTGGCATTTTTTACTATAGCTTATTTTACAATAAAACATCCATAAAGTAAACAGGAAATCTGCGCGGAAATCCGGAAGCTTTTATGAACGGCTGCGCAGACCGCGCAGCAGCTGCTTCATTCCGGGCGGAATGCGGCGGCTTTCCACCGCTTTCTGGATGGCTTTGTTGTGGGTCCACAGATCCAGCCGCTTTTCTGTGAGCCACGGCAGCGCGGCATCCGGCTGCTTTGCCAGTGCTGTGGCAAAATACCATGCCCGCATCATATTGATATAGTATTCCGTGCTGTGCACATCGGCCACCCATTCCAGATATTCCGGCCGGAATGCATCATCCAGATAATAGCGCATCAGCATCTCCATGCCATAGCGCACGGTGTACACCTCGCCCGAATCCAGCCAGCGGCGAATGGGCACCAGCAGTTCCTTCTTGTGCTTTGCAAACACTTTGGGGCAAAAGCAGTCACAGGTGGCCCAGTTGTTGATGTAGGGCAGGAACGCTTCCGTTTCAGCCAGCGCCCTGTCGTAGTCCCGGATAAGTTCGATCAGAAACGCGTGGAGGTTGTTCTCTTCGTAGTATCCATGCGGCAGGGCCTGTAAAAACACTTCTGCCTGCGCTGTGCCTGCGAGCTGTTTTGCCAACCTGCGCAGAGCCGGAACACGCACGCCGATCACCGTTTCCGGCGGCACGGTGGGCATCAACGCACTGTGAAAGGTGCGGTATGTTTCATCCCGCAGGGCAAACAGCTGCGTACGAATGATCTCTGCTTCCGGCTCCATCCTCTCTCCCTCCGTTCTTTTCTATTGTAGCAGAGCCGTATGGAAAAGCAAGGCCGTTCCGGCATTCTTTTCCGGTGCTTTAAGGAACATACAAAAATTGGGCTGGACATTTGTGCCGGAACATGCTATAATATCGTTCGTAAATGCGGGCATCGTACATCGGCTAGTATATCAGCCTTCCAAGCTGAGGAGGTGGGTTCGATTCCCATTGCCCGCTCCATGCAAAAAAGCGCCGTGGCCTTTTGGGTCACGGCGCTTTTGTTTTGCTTTATCGGTCCCACTTATCGCACAGGGCATTGATCTGGTCGGCAAACTTGGCAAGGTCTTTGTTTGCGCCGCCCTCGTTGTGCTCGATGACCCGCAGCAGGCGCTTGCCGGCGCTGACCAGCCGCTGGAACACACTGGCAGCACGGCTCTGGCCTTCATTAGCCTTGTGCTCAATGCGGACGCGCATGCCCTCCTGCAAGCATACGGCTCCCTCGGCTCCGATGGCCCACTGTGCGCCGTTGTAGGGTGCGCAGGCAGTGAAGCCCTGTTCCGTCAAGGTCTGCACAAAGTGGTCCTCGGTCTCATCTTCGCCGTGCATCACGAACACACGCTTTGGTTTCTGCTCAAAGGAGTTCACCCACCGCAGCAGACCTTCTCTGTCCGCATGGCCGGACATGCCGGTGAGCTGGCACAGTTCTGCCTGCACCTCAATAGGTTCACCGAACAGTTTTACCGTCGTGGCACCTTCCAGTAGGGTGCGGCCCAGCGTGCCCACCGCCTGATAGCCCACGAACAGAATGGTGCACTCCGGCCGCCACAGATTGTGCTTGAGGTGGTGGCGGATGCGGCCTGCCTCGCACATACCGCTGGCCGAGAGGATGACCTTTGGCACGCGGTCTGCATTGATCATGCGGGATTCATCACTGGTCACCGTGACGCGCAGCCCCGGGAAGGTGATTGGATCAATGCCTTTTTCCAGCAGAGCGCGGGTGTCCGCATCAAAGCAGTCCGGGTCGGTATCTTTAAAGATGCGGGTCGCCTCGATGGCGAGCGGGCTGTCAATGTACACCGGAAAGTTGCCGTGCCCCTTCACAAGGCCCTTTTCCTTGATCTCACGGATAAAGTAGAGCATCTCCTGCGTGCGGCCCACCGCAAAGCTGGGAATGACCACATTGCCGCCCCGGTCAAAGGTGCGCTGCAGGATCTTCGTCAGTTCTCTCACATAGTCCGGCTTCGGGCCGTGGCTGCGGTCGCCGTAGGTAGATTCCATAAAGGCGTAGTCCGCCTCTTTGATGTAAGCAGGATCCTTGATGATGGGCTGATCCAGATTGCCGATATCACCGGAGAATACCAGCTTGGTCGTGGTCTCACCCTCGGTGATCCAAAGCTCTATGCTGGCCGAGCCAAGCAGATGGCCCACATCCACAAAGCGGGCTTCAATGCCCGGTGCAAGCTGGAAGCGCTGCTCATAGGCCTTGCCCACAAACAGCTTCATGGCTGCTTCAGCATCCTGCACAGTATACATCGGTTCCACCGGTTCTGCGCCGGAGCGCTGGCCCTTGCGGTTTTTCCACTCCGCTTCAAATTCCTGAATATGGGCCGAGTCCCGCAGCATGATGCCGCACAGCTCCACCGTGGGGTTCGTGGCATAGATCTTGCCGCGGAAGCCGTTGCGCACCAGCAGCGGCAGCATACCGGTATGGTCGATGTGTGCATGGGTGGCCAGCACCCAGTCGATCTCGCCGGGTGCCACCGGGATGGGCTGGTTCTCGTATACGTCCTTGCCCTGCTCCATGCCGCAGTCGATCAAAAAGCGCTGTCCAGCCGCTTCGATCAAAGTGCAGCTGCCGGTGACCTCATGGTTCGCGCCCAGAAATGTGATCTTCATAAAAACACCTCCGGCTTTATTTCTTCTGTACCCTTAGTATAGCATATTCTAAAGGTACACGCCGCACAAATCGCATGGCTTTTCTCAGGCATTTTGCCGAAAGGTTGAAAAATTTTTTATACAATCTTGACAAACCACCCCTTCCTGTTATAAACTTAAACTTGTATGACGTTCGTTCGTATTTTATGAGTTTTAATAATAGAGAGGTTGAATTTTATGGTTCGTAACGATTTGCGCAACGTTGCCATTATCGCTCACGTTGACCACGGCAAGACCACCCTGGTGGACGCAATGCTGCGTCAGAGCGGCGCATTCCGCGATAATCAGGTCGTGGCCGAGCGCGTCATGGACAGCGGCGATATCGAGCGTGAGCGCGGCATTACCATTCTGGCCAAGAACTGCTCCTGCACCTACAAGGGTGTCAAGATCAATATTGTCGATACTCCGGGCCATGCCGACTTTGGCGGCGAGGTGGAGCGCGTGCTGAAGATGGTCAACGGCGTTCTGCTTCTGGTGGATGCCGCCGAGGGCTGCATGCCCCAGACCCGTTTTGTGCTGCAGAAGGCTCTGCAGCAGAACCTGAGTCTGGTGGTGGCCATCAACAAGATCGACCGCCCCGATGCCCGCATCAAGGAAGTCATCGACGAAGTTCTGTACCTGCTGATGGATCTGGGCGCTACCGATGAGCAGCTGGACTGCCCCATGCTGTTCTGCTGCGGTCGTGATGGCACCGCAAGCCTGGACCCCGATGTGCCCGGCACCGACCTGATCCCTCTGTTCGATACTCTGCTGAGCACCATCAAGCCGCCTGAGGGCGACCCCGAGGCTCCCTTCCAGATGCTGGTGTCCTCTGTGGACTATAACGACTTCGTGGGCCGCATCGGCATTGGCCGCATCCAGAACGGCGTTGCCAAGGTGGGCGAGGAAGTTGTCGTCTGTGACTGGCACAATCAGGATTTGAAGATGCGCGGCCGTCTGACCAAGCTGTACGACTTCCAGGCCAATGGCCGTCAGCCGTGCGATAACATCACCGCCGGCGATATCGTGGCATTCTCCGGCCTGCCCGACGTGACCATCGGCAATACCCTGTGCAGCCCCTCCAATGTGGAGCCGCTGCCCTTCGTGAAGATCAACGATCCTACCGTTGAAATGACCTTTTCCGTCAACGACAGCCCGCTGGCCGGCCGCGAGGGCAAATACGTCACCAGCCGCCAGATCCGTGACCGTCTGCAGAAGGAACTGCTGAAGGACGTTGCTCTGAAGGTGGAGGATTCCGCCACCACCGATTCCTTCCGCGTTATGGGCCGTGGTGAGATGCACCTGTCCATCCTGATCGAGACCATGCGCCGTGAAGGTTATGAGTTGCAGGTCTCTCCCCCGCACGTTCTGACTAAGGTCATCGATGGCAAGACCTATGAGCCTATGGAGCATGTCGTCATCGATGTGCCCACCCAGTATCAGGGCGCTGTCATGACCGGTCTGGGCCAGCGCAAGGCTATCCTGCAGCAGATGGAATCTCTGGGCACCGACCGCGTGCGTCTGGAGTTCCGTATGCCCAGCCGCGGCCTGTTCGGCTACCGCAACCAGTTCCTGACCGATACCCACGGCGAAGGCATCATCAACCAGATCTTCGACGGTTACGATGTCTGGGCTGGCATGATTGCCAACCGCTCCACCGGTTCTCTGGTCAGCTTTGAGACCGGCGAGGCTGTCACCTACGGTCTGTTCAATGCTCAGCAGCGCGGCACCCTTCTGGTGGGCGCTGGTGAAAAGGTCTACGAGGGCATGGTCATTGGCTACACCGCTTCCGGCGAGGATGTGGATGTCAACGTCTGCAAGACCAAGCACCTGACCAACACCCGTGCATCCGGCTCCGATGATGCTCTGCGCCTGATCCCCATTAGCAAGCTCAGCCTGGAAGGCTGCCTGGAATTCTTGGCACAGGACGAGCTGCTGGAGGTCACTCCTGAAAATCTGCGCATCCGCAAGCAGATTCTGAACCACGAGCAGCGCATGAAGGCCAAGAGCAAGATGAAGTAATTCGTCCCTCTGCCCTTCTCCATAAAAACAAAACGTCCCGTCCTCCGTATCACTGGTACAGAGGGCGGGATTTTTATTTGTCTTTATTCCTCTTCTCCGGTCATTTTCTGCCGGGCCAGCGCCTGCAGTTCTTCCAGTGAGCTCACCTTCACCTTGTTCGTCTTGTGCTTTTGGAAATGCTTTGCCCCCTTTGAGTCCCGGTGATGGCCGTGTCCCCGATGGGTCGGCTTCGGCGGTTTTGCGGCAGGGACACTCCCCGTCTCCGGGAGCGGACTGTTTTTCCGGTAGAGGTCGTGCTGGACGATGTATTCCAAATACTCCATGATGGTCTTCTTGTGAATGGCCTGACTGTGATAGCCGGGGATGTCCTCACTCTCAGTCAGATGGCTCCTATGGGTGTTCTTGTGATAGAGCCAGATCTTATCTTTTCCCTTCCAGACGAGCCGCCACCCGCCGATGGACGTCGTGACGTCGATCTCGCCATCCCGCAGCACACACTGCATCCCTCTCTGGCTGCAGAAGGACTCTATCTGCGTCCGGGTCTGCCCATACCGGATGCCCAGCGGTGAACACCGGTCGCAGGCCGTCAGGCCGAGGGCTGCCGCATCGGCTCTCCCGAAAAGCGGCTTCCACTGCAGATAGTCCGGCCCCTCCCGGAACGGTTTGCAGCAGGGGCAGGCACGGTCATGGTAAAGCTTTTGCGGGTCGCCCTCCCGGTAGAACAGCTTCGGTGCCGGCGGATAATTCTGCGGCGTCCCCAGAGCACCTGCGTGAGGCTGGAACTTCACTGCGTGCAGCCGCTCCATCTCCCAGAGATACAGCGCCTTCTTCTTTTGGCAGTCTCTGCAGAGGGCAGCACCTTCCAGAAGCACCTGCGGCGTACAGGGCTGTCCGCCCGCCGGGCCGAGATGACTGCATCCCGGCAGGTGGACGGTGTTTGTCCTGGGGTTAAGGCAGAGTTCTGTCTGCGTCCACTCCTCGCTCTGCGCCGCAAGCTGGCTCACCCTGTCCCACAGCTCAAGCAGAAAGCCCGCCCGGTATTTCGGCTGGTAAAACGTCTCCCGGGTCGTCTGGACATGAAACGCCCTCAGCACCTGCTGAAAAGGCACCCGGCCTCTCTTTCCGGGGTGGACGACTGCTCCCAGCAGTTCTTCCAGCAGAACGACTTTCCCCGTGCAGAGGCGATGTCCGCAGTCATGCATCGCCTGCCGGAACAGCTCATGCTCTTTCCGGCTCCACAGGACCAGAACGTCATAGGCCGGGAAGGTCTCCGCTACTGTATTCAAAATCTCTTTTCGCGGCTTTGCCGTTTCCAGTACCGTGATGTTGTGGTAAACAGCATCTTTTGTCCACTGCGTCAGGGCGCTCATGTCGTCCAGATGGGTGTAGCGTCCGTACCGCGTCATTCCATTCGGGCTATAAGACTGACAGCAGACCGCAAAAATATCGCCCGGCCCGGGCATTTCGGCCCGGGCATTCCACATGAGCGTCACAAACAGGTACTTCATTTTTACCGTCCTTTACTCTGGCCGTGCTCTCTTCTGCCTCCTATTTTACAAATCATCTGTCCGATAAAACTCTCTTTTGAGATTTTTTGCAGCAGAAATGCCCTGGATCCTGCGATTCAGGGCATTTGCCGTTGTATTTTTGAAATTTCAGCCTGCATAGGCGCTGCCGGGTGTCCATGCGTTATCGGCAGAATATTTTGCGTGGTTGCGCAGGTAGGTCACCCAGGCACCATAGCCATTGCCCGCCGAGAAGTGGACGCCGTCCGGCGCAGCCAGCACCTCTTTCAGGTTGCCCTCGCCGTCGGCCAGCGTCTCCCACAAATCGAGGTAGACACAGCCCTTATCTGCGGCCAGCAGGGCCAGCTGCTCGTTCACCGAGCGGATGATGTCCGAGGCAAGGCCCGACTTCTCCGCTGCGGCCTCGGGGCGGACGGGCGGGATGGACTCAACATAGATGACGCAGTCCTCCCCCAGCGTCTGGCGCAGCACATCCAGCATCTGGCCGTAGTAAGCGAGGAAGCGGTCTGCCGCACCCACGGTGGTCAGGGTGTTGGTACCCAGCAGGATATACAGCTTCTTGGGCTGAGCAGCGGCCAGCACGTCCAGCGCGACTTCCTCGCCCCGCACACTGCTCTTGACGGCGCTGCGATTGACGATGGCATCCGGACCGACGCCGGTGTAGCCGCAGATGAGTGCACCGCCGAGGTTGATCTTATAGTCGGAGAAGCCCACCGTCAGGCTGTCGCCAAGGAAGGCGGCATCGGAGAAGTAGCTCAAATCGACCTGACCGCTGGCGGGCTGACGGATGACGCTGCTGTCGTAGGCTTTGACGCTGTAGGCTCCCGCCGTCTGACGGGCCGGGCCGAACTGTTCGAGGGTCACGGCGGGCGTGCCGTCCGCTGCCGCTGTGCCTGCGTTGCCGCTGTCCGCCGCGCCCTGCATGGGCAGCGGGGCCAGAATATTCTGCGCCGTGCCGTTGGCCGTCACGGTAGGCAGCTCTTCGGGCTGTGCCTGTCCGTGCTCAAGGATGGCCGTGATGGCGAAGCTCACCAGCAGGATGCCGACCGCGGCTCCCGCAAACCGGATGACGCCGCCGGGACCGCCTCTGCGGCGCCGGCCCGTGCTATGATAATCGTGTGAAATGCCCATAAAGGTGTTCCCGCTTTCGTTTGGTTCTGCTCTTAGTCTGCCCGGGCGTCGGCGGGTTATCCCCGCTTTCCGGCCCGGCAGAGCTGTGCAGCACCTATTTTATCATAATTTTTTTTCCTCTGCAACCAATTAGGGCTTGCATACAACAGGCAAAACGGTTACAATAGAAGAAGAGCAGGTTTTTGCACACATTTCTCGAAGTGCTTGCACGACCTGCCAGAATTTTTGTGCGAGTTGCAGTCATTGATTGTTGGCTGTTCCCCCGTCTGTACACTGTGCAGGGTGTACGGACCGCGAAACGGGGACGGCGCGGAGCGGTGCTGCGGCGCACAGGAAGTCCAATTTATCGGTAAATGGTACAAGGAGGTTCTCATGGCCAAGAATGTCATCATCGGCCAGAGCGGCGGCCCTACCGCCGTCATCAATTCCAGTCTTGCAGGCGTCTATAAAGCCGCCTGCAGCCTGGGCGCAGACAAGGTCTACGGCATGAAATACGGCATCGAGGGACTGCTGAAAGAGGAACTCGTGGAGCTGAACGTCCTGCTGGACGACCGGCTCAGCATCGAGCTGCTCAAGCGCACGCCGTCCAGCTATCTGGGCAGCTGCCGCTACAAGCTCCCCGAGCCGGAGGCGGACTCCACGCCCTACGTCAAGCTGTTCACCCTGTTTGACAAGTACGACATCTGCGCGGTGTTCTACATCGGCGGCAACGACTCGATGGACACCATCGCCAAGCTCAGCCGCTACGGCGCACAGGTAGGCAGTGCGGTGCGTTTTATCGGTGTACCCAAGACCATCGATAATGACCTCTGCCTCACCGACCACACCCCCGGCTACGGCTCTGCGGCCAAGTACATCGCCACCATCCTCAAGGAAGTCATCCGTGACTCCTCCGTCTACGACATCCGCAGCGTGACTGTGGCCGAGATCATGGGCCGTCACGCCGGATGGCTGGCCGGTGCGGCCTGCCTCGCAGGCGGCGACGACAGCGACGGCCCCGACCTCATCCTTCTGCCGGAAGTCCCCTTTGAACAGGACAAGTTCCTCGCCCGAGTGGATGAGCTGCAGCGGGTGAAGTCCAACGTCATCATCGCGGCCAGCGAGGGTGTCAAGACCGCCGACGGCACCTATCTGTGCGACCTCGTGTCCACGGCAGGCCAGCTGGACGCTTTCGGCCACAAAGCCATCCTCAGCGGCACCAGCCGCTATCTGTCCGACCTCATCCACGACAAGCTGAACTGCAAGAGCCGCGCCATCGAGTTCTCGACGCTGCAGCGCTGTGCCAGCCATCTGGCCAGCCGCACCGATGTGACCGAGGCCTACGCCGTGGGCGGCGCAGCGGCAGCCGCAGCCTTTGCCGGTGAGACGGGCAAAATGATCGCGCTCAAGCGCGTTTCCGAGTATCCTTATCAGTGCATCACCGAAGCGGTGGACGTCCAGCAGGTGGCAAACCTCGAAAAGAAGGTGCCGCTGGACTGGATCACCCCCGACGGGATGCAGGTGACGGCGGCGTTCGAGGAATACGCCCGCCCGCTCATCCTCGACGAGGTCACCCCTGTCTACGTCAACGGTACTCCCCGCCACATCTGCCTGTAAGGAAACTCGCTTCTCCCCTTCCCCGCGTCTGTTTTCGTGCTCCTGCACGATTTTATAAAGCCGAAACAGAAAAACAAAAAAGGAGAAATCATCATGGGTAAAAATGCAATCGTTGGCCAATCCGGCGGCCCCACCTCTGTCATCAACGCAAGTCTGGCTGGTGTGTTCGAGAGCTGCAAGAGCCGCGGCGCGGACATCGTCTACGGCATGTGCAACGGCGTCGCCGGTCTGCTGGAGGAGCGGGTCGTGGACCTGTCCACCCTGCTGACCGATGACCTCGACATCGAGCTGCTCAAGCGCACCCCCTCCAGCTTCCTCGGCAGCTGCCGCTACAAGCTGCCCGACTGGCACACCGACGAGGCCGTGTACAAGAAGCTCTTCGCCATCCTCGAAAAGCTGGACATCGGCTACTTCTTCTACATCGGCGGCAACGACTCGATGGACACCATCGGCAAGCTGGCTGAGTACGGCGAGTGCATCCAGAGCGACATCCGCTTCATGGGCGTGCCTAAGACCATCGACAACGATCTGATGGTCACCGACCACACCCCCGGCTACGGCTCTGCGGCCAAGTACATCGGCGTGGTGATGAAGGAGATCATCCGCGACGCCACCGTCTATGGCACCAAGTATGTCACCGTCGTCGAGATCATGGGCCGCAACGCTGGCTGGCTGACCGCCGCCGCCGCACTGGCCAAGAGCGACGACTGCGAGGGCGTGGACATGATCTGCCTGCCCGAAGTCCCCTTCAATGTGGAGCACTTCGTCGAGAAGGTGCGCGTGATGCAGGAGAAGAAGCCCAGCATCGTCATCGCGGTGTCTGAGGGCGTCAAGCTGGAGGATGGCCGCTATGTCTGTGAGCTGGCCGACGATGTCCACGCAGTGGACGCTTTCGGCCACAAGGCCCTGACCGGCACCGCCCGCTATCTGGCCAACGTCGTAGCCCGCAATCTGGACACAAAGACCCGCTGCATCGAGCTTTCCACCCTGCAGCGCTGCGCCGGCCACCTGACCAGCCGCACCGACATCACCGAGGCCTATCAGGTCGGCGGTGCTGCTGTCAAGGCTGCGTTTGAGGGCGTCACCGGCCAGATGGTGGCCCTGAAGCGCATCTCCAACAGCCCCTATCAGTGTACCACTGAGCTGCACCCCATCAGCGAGGTCGCAAATCTCGAGAAGAAGGTGCCGCTGAGCTGGATGAACGAGAATCACACCCAGATGACGGAAGACTTCCTCGCTTACGCACGGCCCCTCATCCAGGCTGAGCTGACCCCGCTCTACATCGCCGGTCTGCCTCACCACATCTACATGAAGCCCCAGAAGTAAGCGTTCTGTTTCGCAAACGTACCTCCGCACCCCTGCACCCTGTGTGCAGGGGTGCATTTTTGTACGGAAAAAGCTTTGATCTTACTTGTATTTTACCTGAAACCGTATTATAATACTATCTGCGTCGCTCGCTGTTGAGCGGCGCGTTTTTTCGTGAGTACCATCTGATATTTGAGGAGGCAGAGCATTTTCATGGCACAGAATACCCGGACAGGCGATTTGACCAGCGGCCCCATGCTGCAAAAGATCATCCTGTTTTCCCTGCCGCTGGCTGCATCCAGCATCCTGCAGCTGCTGTTCAACGCAGCCGATGTCGTCGTCGTGGGACGCTTTGCGGGCAGCACGGCGCTGGCCGCTGTCGGCTCCAACGGTGCGCTCATCAACCTGCTGGTCAACCTGTTCGTGGGCCTGTCGCTGGGCGCGAACGTCGTTGCGGCCCGCTGCTTCGGCGCGAAGGACGATGAGGGCGTCCGCAATACCGTCCAGACCTCCGTGACGCTGGGCCTTGTCAGCGGCTTCTTTCTGGCCGTGGTGGGCTTTTTTGCCGCCCGCGTCCTGCTGGAGCTGATGAGCTGCCCGGAGGACGTCATCGGCCTGTCCACCCTCTACCTCAAGATATACTTCATCGGGATGCCCATGACCATGCTGTACAACTTCTGCTCGGCCCTCCTGCGCGCCGTGGGCGACACCAGGCGGCCTCTGTTCTGTCTGGCCGTGGCGGGCCTCATCAATGTGGTGCTGAACCTCGTGTTCGTCATCCTCTTCTCCATGAGCGTGGCGGGCGTCGCTCTGGCCACCATCATCAGCCAGACCGTCTCCGCCTGCATGGTCACGGCCCTGCTTGTGAAGGAGAAAGGCCCGCTCCACCTCGACCTCGGCCATCTGGGCTTCCATGCGGGGGCTCTGGGCCAGATCTTGCGCATCGGCCTGCCTGCCGGTCTGCAGAGCACCGTGTTCAGCCTTTCCAATGTCGTCATCCAGTCGGCGGTCAACTCCTTCGGCTCCATCGTCGTGGCCGGCAACTCTGCCGCTTCCAACCTCGAGGGCTTCGTCTATACCGCCATGAACGCTTTCGCCCAGGCCGCTGTCACCTTCACGAGCCAGAACATGGGCGCCCGCCGGTACGACAACCTGGACCGCGTCATGCGCAACTGCCTGCTCTGCGCCGCCGTCACCGGCCTCGTGCTGGGCGGCGGTGCTTCCCTGCTGGGCGAACCGCTGCTCCACTTCTACTCCTCCGATGAGGTCGTGGTGACTGCCGGTCTGGCCCGTATGCACATCATCTGCACCACCTATCTGCTCTGCGGCTGCATGGATGTACTGGCCAGCTGCCTGCGCGGCCGGGGCTACTCCGTCCTGCCGATGGTGGTCAGCCTCGTGGGCAGCTGCCTGCTCCGCCTCGTCTGGATCGCCACCATCTTCCGGCTGTTCCACACCACCACGATGCTTTACCTCAGCTACCCCGTCAGCTGGATCTTGACGGCACTGGTGCATCTGGCCTGCCTGCTGGTGGTGCGGCATAAGATGAATACCGCCCTCTCAGTCAAAGCCTGACGGCTTTGCCAGCTCTCCCAGAGGGAGAGCCTTTGGCGAAGAGATGAAGCCTTGCGGAATGCCAAAGCCTCCCCTCGGTAGGGGAGGTGGCAATGCGAAGCATTGACGGAGAGGTTGAGTCCAGCAGCGGCTCACGGTCAGGCTGTCCTTCATACAACCTCTCAGTCTCGCATTCGCTCGACAGCTCCCCTGGTAGGGGAGCCTCTGGCGGAGCGGAAAAGTTTCCTATGGAAGACGAAGCGCTGCGGAATGCCAAGGCCTCTCCTACCAGGAGAGGTGGCACGCCGTCAGGCGTGACGGAGAGGTTGTACAAAGGGAAGCCTGCCCATAACCAAAAAAGCCCCCGGCACGATGCGGAACGTGCCGGGGGCCTTTTCGTACAAAGCGGAGGGATGCGGAAACTCTCCGCCTTGGGGGTTGGTTAGTCTTTCACCAGCTCGCTGTGGTCTGCCTCCACCAGCAGCAGGGTGGGCTCTTCGGCCCCACGGTGGG
>OGDD01001016.1_pt1 | contig 23858 bp, 21 predicted proteins | sample 1570301 | NCBI WGS metagenome assembly OGDD01 (sample SAMEA2581971, study PRJEB24529) | metagenome | biome: Human gut stool | place: China | collected 2011 | reverse complement strand
CTGCAACAATTAACTGCAAGGGGATTTTACAGCACATATTGCGAGCATTCCGGGTTGGATTGGTGTGCGTGCGTGCGTGCGGTCGATTATTCCTTGGTTTGAGTTTGAAAGATCTGCCATGGACTTGCCATAGCGTGCGGTGCGCGAGATCGAATAGTTTTGCTTGCTGCAGACCTGTTAAACTCTTGAACATTACCGACGCGGCGCGGCGGCCCCCGAGCGGCCCCGGCGCTTGAACGATAGGAGCCAACCATGTGCGATTGCCACGAGCACGATCACGTCGGTCGCGCGGCGGGGGAGATCCCGGCTTACGACGCGCAGGCCATTGAGGAAAAGTGGGTGAAGTCCTGGGAGGAGCAGAATCTCTTCGCTGTGGACACCGATTCCACCAAGCCCAAGAAGTACGTCCTCGAGATGTTCCCGTACCCTTCGGGTGACCTGCACATGGGCCACGCCCGCAACTACACCATCGGCGACGCCATGGCCCGCCAGGCCCGTATGCGCGGCTACGACGTGCTGCATCCCATCGGTTTCGACGCATTCGGCCTTCCCGCCGAGAACGCGGCCATCAAGCACAACACCCAGGCCGCCGCGTGGACCTATAAGAACATGGACCAGGCCCTCGCCACCATGAAGCGCATGGGCTTTTCCTACGACATGGATCGCCTGGTTAAGACGTGCAGCCCCGATTACTACCGTTGGGGCCAGTGGATCTTCGAGAAGCTGTGGGAGCGCGGTCTGGTCTACCGCAAGAAGAACCCGGTCAACTGGTGCCCCAAGTGCGAGACCGTTCTCGCCAACGAGCAGGTGACCGAGGGCCGCTGCTGGCGTTGCGACTCCGAGGTGGAGAAGCGTGACCTCGAGCAGTGGTACATCAAGATCACCGCCTACGCTCAGGAGCTCCTCGACGACCTGGAGAAGCTCCCCGGTTGGCCCGAGCGCGTCAAGCAGATGCAGGCCAACTGGATCGGCCGCTCCGAGGGCGCCGAGGTCGACTTCACGCTGTGCGACGTCGATGGCAACCCAATCGAGGGCGATGAGGGCAAGATTACCGTCTTCACCACCCGTGCCGACACGCTGTTCGGCAACACGTTCTTCCTGCTCGCCCCCGAGTACAAGGGCCTGATGGACCTGGTCGAGGGCACCGAGTATGAGGCCGGCGTGCGCGAGGTCGTCGAGGGTGCCAAGCACATCTCCGCCGTCGAGCGCGCCCAGGGCACGCTCGAGAAGCATGGCGCTTTCACGGGCCGTTATGTCATCAACCCCGTCTCGGGCGCCAAGGTTCCCGTGTGGGTGGCCGACTACGTCATCTCCGACTACGGCACCGGTGCCGTCATGGCCGTGCCCTGTGGCGACGCGCGCGATTTCGACTTCGCCAAGAAGTATGACCTGCCCGTCGTGCCCATCATCCTCTCCGAGGACGACCCGCTGTATGAGGACCTCAAAGACGAGCAGGGCACGCGCGTGACTTCCGTTGACTGGGACGAGGCGCTCACCTGTGAGGGCAAGCTCGTCCAGTCCGGTAAGTACACCGGCATGACGGGCGGCAAGCATTCCGAGGGCGAGGCCGCCATCGTGGCCGACCTCGAGGCCGCCGGCACCGGCAAGCGCTCTGTCCAGTACCGCCTGCGTGACTGGCTCATCTCCCGTCAGCGCTACTGGGGCAACCCCATCCCGGCTATCCACTGCGAGCATTGCGGGATCGTCCCCGTGCCCGCCGATCAGCTTCCGGTCATGCTGCCCGAGAACCTCGACCTCACCGCGGGCGAGACGCTCGCCGAGTGTCGCGACTTCTACGAGACGACCTGCCCCGTGTGCGGCGCACCGGCTCGCCGCGAGACCGACACGATGGACACCTTCACGTGCTCCAGCTGGTACTACCTGCGCTACACCGATCCGCACAACACCGAGCTGCCGTTCTCGCGCGAGGCCGCGAACCGCTTCATGCCGGTCGACAATTACATCGGCGGCATTGAGCACGCGATCCTTCACCTGCTGTACAGCCGCTTCTTCACCAAGGCCCTGCGCGATATGGGTCTGCTCGACGTCGACGAGCCGTTCACCAACCTGCTGTGCCAGGGCATGGTGAAGGACGAGAACGGCGATACCATGTCCAAGTCCAAGGGCAACGTCGTGCCCCCGAGTTCCGTCATCGAGCCCTTCGGCGCCGACACCATGCGTCTGGCGATCCTGTTCATCGCCCCGCCCGAGAAGGACTTCGACTGGGATCCCAAAGCCGTCGAGGGCGCCAACCGCTTCATCAAGCGCGCCTGGCGCATCGTCTGGCAGCTGGCCGAGACCGCGGGCGATGCCGGCTCGCTCGATAAGGGCGCCCTGTCCAAGCCCGCGCTCGAGCTGTACCGCGAGCGCCATCGCACGCTGGCCAAGTGCACCGAGGACTTCGATCGCGGCCAGTTCAACACGGCCATCTCGGCGATGATGGAGCTCGTGAACGCCGCGAGCGCCTATATCAACGCCGTGCCCGTCGCGGAGCGCGACGCCGCACTTACCGCGCTCGTCGCCTGCGACATCGTCTCCGTCCTGGCGCCCATCTGCCCGTTCGCCTGTGAGGAGCTGTGGCACGCCGCCCTCGGCCGCGAGGGGAGCGTCTACACCGCCCCGTGGCCGGAATTCGACGCCGCCGAGGCCGCGGCCGACGAGGTCGAGATCGCCGTCCAGGTGCTCGGCAAGATGCGCGCACGCGTGATGGTGCCGGCGGGCGCCGATGCCGCCGCCATGCAGGCTGCCGCCGAGGCCGCCGTTGCCAAGCACATCGAGGGCAAGACGGTCGTCAAGGCTATCTGCGTCCCGGGCAAACTTGTAAATCTTGTGGTGAAGTAGGCTTCCAAATCGGGTCGATCCACGGCAAAATTGCCCCGTACGCTGGGAATGTGTTATAGTCCCCTTAAATGAAGTTGTCACGTGAAGGGAGTGCGGGTTCGCCCGCGCTCCCTTTTCATGAAAGTGAGGTGTCACATGGTCAAGAGCAAGGTGGAGCAGGACATCATCGATGCCCTGGAGGCCCGCGCCGCCGAGCACGGCATCGACATCGTCGACGTCGAGGTCGTCGGTGCCACCAAGGCCCCGTGCGTGCGCGTGCGCCTGGATAAGCTCGAGGGCGATCCCATCAACCTCGACGAGGTCACCGCCCAGACCGCCTGGGTGTCCGAGACCGTCGAGGCCCTGGATCCCATTTCGAGCGCCTACACGCTCGAGGTCAGCTCCCCGGGCATGAAGCGTCCGCTGCGCCGCCCGTCCGACTTCGCCCGCTTCGTGGGCGAGGACGTCGAGCTCACCACCACGGCCATGGAGGGGCGCCGTTCCTACAAGGGCGCCATCGCCGCCGCTACCGACGCGTGCGTGACCATTCAGCCCGAGGGCGAGGATGCGGTCACCATCGCATTTGACGACGTAAAGAAGTGCACCTTGAAGCCGGTCTTCGACTTCAAGGGCGTGAAGGAAGGGAACTAACCATGGCAGATGCCGATTTCACCATGATGGAAGCTCTCATGGAGCTGTGCCAGGAGAAGCACATCGACCAGCTCTACCTGCTCGATCGCCTTGAGGCCGCACTCGCCGAGACCTATGCTCGCGTTCTCAAGCTCGACTGGGGCGCGAAGGTCACCATCGACCGCACCACCGGCAAGATCTACGTGTACCGCCTCGAGCCCATCGACGATTCTATGGATGAGGAGGGCAACTTCACCGAGTACGAGGAGATCGACGTCACGCCCAAGGACGTGAGCCGCCTCGCCGCCCAGACCGCCAAGGCCGAGATCAACGCCATCGTGCGCAACGCCGCCCGCGAGCAGATCTACGAGGAGTTCTCCGGTCGCGTGGGCGACCTCATCAACGGCACCGTGCTGCAGTCCACGCCCGACTTCACCATCGTGAAGATCCGCGAGGGCGTCGAGGCCGAGCTGCCCCACTTCGACCAGCGCCGCTACCCCGACGAGCGCAACGAGCGCCCTGCCGGCGAGCGCTACCTGCACAACCAGCACCTCAAGGCCGTCATCATCGACGTCCGCGACCCCAACTCCACGCTTCCCCCGGTGCGCGGCGAGCACTCCCGCCCGCCGATCGTCATCTCTCGTACCCACTCCGAGCTCATGCGTCGTCTGTTCGAGCAGGAGGTCCCGGAGGTCTACGAGGGCACCGTCGAGCTCAAGTCCATCGCCCGCGAGCCCGGCCAGCGCTCCAAGGTCGCCGTCCACTCCCTGGACGACCGCCTCGACCCGGTCGGCGCCTGCGTCGGCCCCAAGGGCAGCCGTGTGCGCGCCGTCGTGGGCGAGCTGCGCGGTGAGCGCGTCGACGTCATCCTGTGGGACGAGGATCCGGCCGTCTACGTCGCCAACGCCCTGTCCCCAGCCAAGGTGACCCGCGTGCTGATCGACCCCGAGAAGAACTACGCCGGCGTCATCGTCCCCGACGACCAGCTGTCGCTCGCCATCGGCAAGGAGGGCCAGAACGCCCGCCTGGCCGCCCGCCTCACCGGCTGGCACATCGATATCAAGAGCGAGACCCTCGCGGCCGACATCCTCAAGAACGTCCCGCTGGCACCTCAGCCCGTCGTCGAGGACCTGATCGACGATGAGCCCGCCGACCTCGAGCCCGAGCGCTGCGCGCACGTCGGCGAGGACGGTACCCGCTGCCGCAATCAGGCCCGCCCCGGCTCCCGCTTCTGCGGCGTGCACGACGGCGAGCTCGATGGCGCCGGCGACGACGCCCTGGCATGCGCCGAGGACCTCATCTAGGCCCGCGTTCCCACGCATTGATTCTTGTTGATTGAAGATGCGCGCCCGGTGCGCGTGAGAGGTAGGTGAAGGATATGGCGAAAGTCCGTATTTCCAGCCTGGCCAAAGAGTTCGGCATGACGTCCAAGGAACTCATGGGCCACCTTGAAGAGATGAAGATCCCGGCGAAGTCCGCGTCGTCCTCCCTCGAGGACGCCTTCGTCGCCATGGTCAAGAAGCAGCTCGCCCCCGTGATCGAGGCCCGTGCGGCCGAGGTCGAGGCCGCTAAGCGCGCCGAGGAGGAGGCCGAGCGCGCCGCCGAGGCCGAGGCTGCTGCCAAGGAGGAGGCCGAGCGCCTCGCCGCCGAGGCCCGTCGCGAGGAGGAGCGCCGTCTGTCCCAGGAGGCTCAGGCCGCCGCTGAGGCTGCCCGCGCTGCCAAGGAGGAGGCCGAGCGCCGCGCCAAGGAGGAGGCCGAGAAGGTCGCCCGTGAGGCCGAGCTCGAAGCCAAGCGCCGCGCCGTTCCCGCGTCCGACTCCGGCATGAGGTTCCGCTCCCTACTCGATCAGATCGCCGAGCAGGAGGTCGTCCTCAAGGAGAAGAAGGCCGCCGAGGCCGCCAAGCCCGCGTCCGACTCCCGCTCCGACCGCGGTGGTCGTCGCGGCGGTCGCAACGCAGGTCAGAACGCCGCCGCCACGGACGCTCCGGCCCGCACCCGTCGCCGCAGCTCCGCTCCGGCCGCCAACATGCCCGACAACTTCCCGCCCTCGCCTGACAAGGCCGGCAAGGGCAAGAAGGGCCGCAAGGGCGCTTCCCATGAGAACCACGAGGGCGAGGATCGTTACGCCCGCATGGCTCGTGAGGCCGAGGAGTACAGCCGCGAGAAGGTCCTGGCCGACGCTCGCGCGGCCGTCGAGGAGGCCTCTCGCGAGTCCTCCGGCCGTCGTAAGAAGCGCAAGGAGAAGCGTGCAGCCGAGGCCGCCGCTGCAGCCGAGGAGCGCAAGATCGAGGAAGCGCTCGCACAGGGCATCAACCCCGAGGACCTCGACGCCGTCAAGGTTTCCGAGGGTGTGACCGTCGCCGAGCTCGCCGAGATCCTCGAGGTCTCCGCCAACGACATCATCAAGCGCCTGTTCCTGCTGGGCACCCCGCTCACCATGACGCAGACCATGAGCAACGACCTGGTCGAGCTCGTCGCCGACGACCTGGGCCGCCAGGTGCGCATCGTCACCGCCGAGGAGGAGAACTCCTTCAGCTTCTACGACGCACCCGAGGACCTCAAGTCCCGCCCGCCCGTGGTCACCGTCATGGGCCACGTCGACCACGGCAAGACCAGCCTGCTCGACGCCATCCGCCACACCAACGTCTGGAGCGGCGAGGCCGGCGGCATCACGCAGCACATCGGCGCTTCCGAGGTCACCATCAACGGTCGCCAGATCACCTTCGTCGACACCCCGGGTCACGAGGCGTTCACCGCCATGCGTGCCCGTGGCGCCAAGATCACGGACGTCGTCGTCCTGGTCGTCGCCGCCGACGACGGAGTCATGCCGCAGACCATCGAGGCCATCAACCACTCCAAGGCCGCCGGCGTGCCGATCATCGTCGCCGTCAACAAGTGCGATAAGCCCGAGGCGAACCCCGACAAGGTGCGCCAGATGCTGACCGAGTACGGCATCATCCCCGAGGAGTGGGGCGGCCAGAACATGTTCGTCAACGTCTCGGCCAAGAAGGGCCAGGGCATCGACGACCTGCTCGAGACCATCCTGCTTCAGGCCGACGTCCTCGAGCTCAAGGCCAACCCGGACACCTTCGCCTCCGGCAACATCATCGAGGCGAAGCTCGACCGCGGCCGCGGCCCGGTCGCCACGCTGCTCGTCACCCGCGGCACCCTGCACGTGGGCGACACCATCGTGGCCGGTCAGAGCTACGGCTCCGTCCGCGCCATGCTCGACCAGCACGGCAACCACAAGGACGAGGCCCGTCCCTCCGACGCCGTCGAGATCTTGGGCCTCAACTCCGTCCCGGCAGCCGGTGACGAGTTCCGAGTCTTCGAGGATGCCCGCGACGCCCGCGACCTCGCCGAGCAGCGCGCCCTCAAGGCCCGCATCGAGGAGCAGAACAAGGTCAAGCACGTCACGCTCGAGACCCTGTTCGACGAGATGAGCCAGAACGAGCTCAAGGAGCTCAACCTGGTCGTCAAGGCCGACGCCCAGGGCACCATCGAGGCCCTCGCCGACTCCATCGGCAAGATGGACCAGTCCGAGGTCCGCATCAACATCATCCACTCCGCCGTCGGCGCCATCTCCGAGACCGACGTCACGCTGGCCATGGCCTCCAACGCCATCATCATCGGCTTCGGCGTCCGTCCGCAGCCCAAGGCCCGCGACGCCGCGGAGCGCGAGAACGTCCAGATCAAGACGTACTCCATCATCTACAAGGCGATCGAGGACATCGACGCCGCCCGTATCGGCATGCTCAAGCCCACGGAGGAGGAGGTCCAGACCGGTTCCGCCGAGGTCCGCGACACCTTCCGCGTGCCCAAGGCCGGCACCATCGCCGGTTGTATGGTCACCGAGGGCGAGATCAGCCGCGACGACAAGGTCCGCGTCGTACGCGACGGCGTCGTGGTGTTCGACGGTTCCTTCGGCTCCATGCGTCGCTTCAAGGACGATGTCAACGTCGTCAAGAGGGGCTACGAGTGCGGCCTGGGCATCGAGAAGTTCCAGGACATCAAGGTCGGCGACATCCTCGAGGCCTACAAGATCGTCGAGGTCGCCCGTACGGAGTAGCGTCCGGACGAACCTGTATGGTGTAACGTGAAGAACCTTTGCGGGTATACGGAAGGGCAACGTGCGGATCTGCGCGTTGTCCTTTCGCCGCCCGTGACGACCGTTTGAAAGCTGGTGCCACATGAAGCAGACCCCGCTGACTCGCCGTCTGGGAGAGCAGCTTCGAGAGAAGCTCGGCTACATCTTGCTGTTCGAGATCTCCGACCCGCGCCTCGACCTCGTGACGCTCACGGGCGTCGAGGTCTCCCAGGACCGTTCGTTCGCGCGCGTGTTCGTTAGCTGTGAGGGCGATCGCTACGAAGAGGTCCTCGAGGCGCTCAACGCCGCCAAGGGCCGCATTCGCAGCCTGCTCGCCCGCGCTCTCGATTGGCGCGTGACCCCCGAGCTCGCGTTCCAGATCGACCGCTCGACCGATGAGGCCGAGGCCATCTCGCGCGCACTCGAGAACGTCCCCGCGACGCTTTCGGTCGAGAAGGACGAGTTCGGCTACCCCCTCGCTGATTCCGAGGGCGAGGATACGGATTCCGATGAGGAAGATGTCGATGAACAGTAGCACCTCGCCGTGCTCCGGTCGGTCCACCACTCCCGATATGTGGGAAGGCGTCATCGAGTACGTCGAGAACGCCCGGACCATTGCGATCTCCGGTCACACGAATCCCGACGGCGATGCGCTCGGGTCCCTGTTGGGGCTCGGCGCTTCGATTCGGGCCCAGTTCCCCGACAAGAAGGTCGACTTGCTGCTCGCCGATGACGGCGCGATCCCGCGCGTCTACCGCTTCCTTGCGGGGGCCGACGAGCTCGAGCCCGCCGTGCGTCACGATGAGCGTTACGACGTGTTCATCTCGGTCGATGTTCCCACCCTCGGACGACTGGCCGATTCCGCCGCGGTCGCCAAGCGCGCCCACGGTCGCGTGGTCATCGACCATCACCCCACGTGCGAGGAGTTCGGCGATGTGACGGTCCGCGTGACGTCGGCCGCCGCCACGGCGGTCCTCGTCGAGGAACTGCTCAACGCCGCTGGTTGGCCGTGCACCCCCGATATCGCCACGTGCCTGCTCACCGGTGTCGTGACCGACACCGGCAGGTTCCAGTACCAAAATGCGAACCCTTCCGCCTTCGCCTGCGCCTCGCGCTTGGTTGACGCCGGTGCACAGCCGGCGCGTATCGCGCTCGAGGTGTATCAGAGCCAGCGTTTGGAGTACCTGCACCTCGAATCGATCGTCATGAGTCGCATCGAGGGCCGTGCCGGCGGTCGTGTGGCCTTCAGCTATGCGTATGAGGACGATCTTCGCTCGTGCGGGGTCAAGCCCGCGGAGTGCGATGGTCTGATCGATATCGTTCGCCAGGTCGGGGGCACCGAGCTGTGCCTGTTCCTGCGCGAGGACAAGCCGGGCTCCGTGCGCGGAAACCTGCGCTCGAAGGGTTCCATCGACATCTCCGGTATCGCCGTCGAGCTCGGCGGGGGAGGACATGCCGCGGCTGCGGGTTTCACCTTCAAGGGGACGGTGGAGCAGGCTGCGCAAGTCGTACTTCCCAAGCTCGAGGCGCTTTTGCAATAGACATTCACGGACAGGGGTACCCGTCCCGACCGGCCGTCCGGCGATTCGCCCGGCGGCCGGCGGAGGGCGCCCCTTCCCGCATACATACGAGAGGACAGCATGGGAAAGCGCAAGCCCAGCGAACTGAATCTTCTTCTCGCAATCGACAAGCCCGTGGGCATCACCTCGCATGACGTGGTGTCTAAGGTGCGTCGTGCGCTCAACGAGCGTCGCGTCGGCCATGCGGGCACGCTCGACCCGCTGGCGTCGGGCGTGATGATCGTCGGCGTCGGTCAGGCCACGCGCCTGCTCGGTCGGATCACGCTCGACCGAAAGCGATATCTCTCGCGCATCATGTTCGGAGCCGAGACCACGACCGATGACGCCGAGGGCGAGGTGACCCGCACGGCCCCCATGAGCGACGACCTGCTGTCTCCGATGTTCGCCAAGCAGCTGCTCGCCGATTTTGTGGGCGAGCTCGATCAGGTCCCGCCGGCGTATTCGGCTATCTCCGTCGACGGGGGGCGCTCCTACAAGCGCGCCCGCGCGGGCGAGGATGTCGAGCTGCCCGCCCGTACGATCGAGGTGTATTCGGCCGACCTGGTCTCCATCGACGAGGTCGACGGCCACGCCGTGTGGACCGCGTCCTTCGATGTGAGCAAGGGCACCTACATCCGGGCATTGGCGCGCGATATCGGGCGCGCCGCCGGCAACGCGGCGCATATCGTCGACCTGCGAAGGACCGCCTCCGGTCCGGTGGGCATCGGGTCGTGCCTTCATGTCGAGGATCTTCACAAAGAACTCGCTCGTGCATCCGCCTTGGACCCTGCGAGCGTTTTGGGGTATCCCGCGCGCGAGCTGTCCGACGCGGAGCTCGCCGACGTGCTCAACGGTAAGGCCATCGCTTGCACCGCACGCGACGAGGCGGGCGGCATCGCGCTCGTTCATGGCGGCCAGTTGCGTGCTATCGGCCGTGTAGAAGACGGCCGCGTCCGCATGGAGACGGTCTTTCCCCAGGGTGTTGAGGGGGCGCGGAGATGATTTCGCCTGACGGTCAGACCCGCCGCAAGGGTGTTATGCCCGCCGTGGAAGAGCTCACAGCCGATTTCCTGTGCGCCGGGATGGGGGACGACGCTTCGGTGCTGAGCGTCGGCGGAGCGGCCGATGCCCCCGCTGGCGGACCGCTGTCGTGTGTCATCGCCATAGGCGCGTTCGACGGCGTGCATCGCGGTCATGCCGATCTGCTCCGCCATGCAATCGACGATGCGCGTGAGCGCGGCGTGGCGGCCGTCGCCGTCACGTTCGACCCGGATCCCGATGAGGTGGTGAGCGCTCATCCCGCTCCCAAGCTGACTTCTATGGATGGGAGGTTGCGTGCGCTGACCTCGATCGGCGTGCGCGTGGCCGTGGTCCCGTTCACCCGTCAGCTCGCCGCCCTCGATCACGTGGCCTTCTTCGAGGGCGTGCTCGCCCCGTATTTCGACATTCGCGCCATTCACGTGGGATGTGACTTTAGGCTTGGCGCCCGCGGGGCCTCGACCGTTCCCATCATCGCGGATTGGGGAACGCAGAAGGGTATCGCGGTGACGGGGCATGACCTGATCTTGGACGGTGACGCACCCATCACGGCGACACGCATCCGCTCGCTCATCGCTCGCGGCGACGTCGACTCCGCACGCCGCCTGCTCGGCCGTCGCCCCATGCTGCGGGGTCAGGTCGGTCCCGGCAGGGGGCAGGGGACGGGCATGGGGTTCCCCACCGCAAATGTCGAGGTCCCCGGATATGCGCAGATGCCCGCCGACGGTGTGTACGCCGGTTTTGCCGAGGTCGACGGTGCGGTATGGCCCGCCGCGATCAACGCCGGCGTGCCCCCGATGTTCGCCGACTCGGTTAAATCAGCCCGTCTGGAGGCGAATCTCATCGGGTTCTCGGGAGATCTGTATGACAAGAAGGTCGCCATTGCCTTCGACCGCCTCCTGCGGCCCTCTCATTCTTTCGAGTCGGTCGACGCGCTCATCGGGGCCGTCAACCGCGACATTGAAACGGTACGTGAACAGTTCGGCACATCGCCGGTAAGGATCGCGCGTGATTTCTGAGGATGACAAGAACAAAGTGCGGGATGCCACGGACCTCGTGGCCCTGGTGTCGGAGACCGTGGAGCTCAGGCCCCGCGGTAACACCGACCTGTGGGGATGCTGCCCGTTTCACGGGGAGAAAACCCCGTCCTTTCACGTGATACCCGCCACCCAGGTGTGGCACTGCTTCGGCTGCGGTGAGGGTGGCGACGCCTTCACCTACGTGATGAAGCGCGAGGGACTGAGCTTTCCCGAGTCCATCCGCTACCTCGCCGACCGCGCCGGCATCGAACTCGAGGAGGACCATTCCTTCAAACGCTCCGGCACCAAACGGAACCGCCTGGTCGAGGTATGCGAGGAGACCTGCTCCTTCTACCACACGCTGTTGATGCGCGGAAAGGACGCGCGCGGCCGCGACTATTGCAAGGAGCGCGAGCTCGATGCGGAGACCTGTCGCAAGTACCGCCTCGGTTTCGCGCCGGGCCACGGCATGCTCGTCCGCCATCTTGGATCCAAGGGCTTCACGCCTCAAGAGATGATCGACGCCAACGTCGCCTTTAGGAGCCGCGGCGGCGGTCTGGTCGACCGCTTCTTCGACCGCGTGATGTTCCCGATCTTCGACGAGCAGGGGCGTTGCATCGCGTTCGGCGGCCGTGCGCTCGACAAGGAAAAGACCAACGCCAAGTACCTCAACTCCTCCGAGACGCCGATTTTCCACAAGGGTAAGAATCTCTACGGCTTCAACTGGGCTAAGGACCATATCGTCAACAACAACGAGGCGATCGTCGTCGAGGGCTATATCAGCGCCATGAGCTGCTGGAAGGCCGGTATCGAGAACATCGTGGCGGTCCTTGGCACCGCGCTGACCGAGAATCACGTGAAGACGCTCATGCGCTTCACGAAGAAGATCGTCTACATGTTCGACGGTGATGCCGCCGGGCAGAAGGCGGCGCGACGCGCGGTCCAGTTCATCGAGAAGGACGACCTCGACCTGCGTTGCGTGATCTTGCCCAACGGCCAGGACCCCGATGACTTCGTCCGCGCCAATGGGGGAGAGGCCCTACGCGAGCTGCTCGACAATTCCATTCCGCTCATGGATTTCGTCTTTGGCAAGCTCGAGGAGGAAAGCGATATCTCCACCCCGGGCGGCCGCGCCAAGGCGATGCGCTCGGCCCTCGAGCTCATCTATCCGTTGCGTGCGAGTTACATGATCGATAGCTATTACATGCAGATCGCCGATCGACTCGGCTTGGATGTCGATACGATCCGCGCGAGCGCCGGCAAAGTGTTCCGAGAGGTGCAGCAGCGCGAGGAGACCGCGCGTCGCCGTGAGAAGCAGCGCGAGCGCGCTCAGTCGTCCCCCGATGCTCAGCAGGCCGCAGGTGCTCCCGCGCCTGCCCCGTCCGGCTATGACGAGGTTCCCTACGAGGAGGTCCCTTACGACTACGAGCCTGTGGAGGACCCGACGCAGGGGGCGCCGGTCCCCATGGTGGCCGATGCCGGTCCCGATGCCGGTAACGGGCTGCTCACCGATCTCGAACGCCGGCAGCTCGCCTGCGAACACGAGTTGCTCACGTTGCTGACCACGTATCCCGACAGCTTCCGCGCTTACGCGGAGCGCATTACCGAGGTCGAATGGGTCGACGCCCGCAGCGAGACCATCGCCTGGTCGATCCTGGCGACGCCCGAGGGGACCGCGCCCGCCGACGCGATGGCCGCCGCCCGCGCCGTCTGCCCCGAGGCCGCGCAGCTGGTCGGTTCCGGTCTGCTCTCCGCTACGAGCAAGCACCCGACGGAGACCAACATCGAGTTCCTCCTCGATACGCTCGAGCTATACACGACGCGTCGCCGCATGAAGACGGCCCAGGCGCGTCTGCGTTCGAACCGGTCCATGTCGTCCGATGAACGCAGGGAGCTCGCGATCCAGGCGACGCGAGACGCCGCGCGCATCCGTGAGCTCGAGCAGGCCGTCGAGGGCATCGCCGACCCGTTTAGGGAGTAGAGAGTTTGGGGTGTCACGTTCGGGCGTCACGACCGACGGCGGCGCCCCAAAACCGCGTTCATGCATAGAATCTGCTCGGATGCTGCAATTTCTTCTGACAGACGGGTATAGAAGCGTGGTAAAGTAATGAATCCTATGTGCTAAGAAGGGAGCATCTGTGCCGAAAAAGTCTGCAAGCACCGGTTCCGCTCTGGACGCAACCATCGAGAAGCTGCTCGACCTGGGATCCAAGGCCGGTTCCGTCACCGAGGATGAGATCCAGATCGTCCTCAAGAACGTCGACGTCACTGATGCACAGCTGTCCTCCATTTACCAGTTCCTTCGCGACCGCGGCGTCGAGATCGTCTCGGCCACCGAGGATGACGACTCCGAGCTGATCGTGGATGACGATGACCGCGACGTGTCGCACGATGACGACGACCTCGACGGTGACGAGAGCGACGAGGACCATGACCTCAAGATGGCCCGTCAGGCCGATGCCGAGATGGCGTCTACCAAATCCAAGAAGAAGGCCCGCACCGTCCGCACCACGCGCAGCCGTTCCCGTGCCCGCGGCATCGATGCCTCCACGGTCATGCTCACCGGCGACCCGGTGCGCATGTACCTCAAGGAGATCGGCAAGGTCGACCTGCTGACCGCAGCCGAGGAGGTCGACCTCGCCATGAAGATCGAGGCCGGTCTCGACGCCGCCGATAAGCTGGAGAAGCAGGAGGCCGGCGAGATCGAGCTGACCCGCGCCGAGATGCGTCGTCTCATGCGCGTCGAGCAGGTCGGTCTCGATGCCAAGCAGGCCCTTATCTCCGCCAACCTGCGACTCGTCGTTTCCATCGCCAAGCGCTACGTCGGTCGCGGCATGCTTTTCCTGGACCTCATCCAGGAGGGCAACCTCGGTCTCATCCGCGCGGTCGAGAAGTTCGACTACGAGAAGGGCTTCAAGTTCTCCACGTACGCCACGTGGTGGATCCGTCAGGCCATTACCCGCGCCATCGCCGACCAGGCCCGTACCATCCGTATCCCGGTCCACATGGTCGAGACCATCAACAAGCTCGTTCGCGTGCAGCGCCAGCTGCTCCAGGACCTTGGCCGCGACCCGACCCCGGAGGAGATCGGCGCCGAGATGGATATGAGCGCCGACCGCGTGCGCGAGATCCAGAAGATCTCCCAGGAGCCGGTGTCCCTCGAGACGCCCATCGGCGAGGAGGAAGATTCCCAGCTGGGTGACTTCATCGAGGACGCGCAGGCTGTCGTCCCTGCGGACGCCGCCAGCTTCTCGATGCTGCAGGAGCAGCTCACGCAGGTTCTCGACGGACTTGCGGAGCGCGAGCGCAAGGTCATCGAGCTGCGCTTCGGCCTTGAGGACGGTCATCCCCGTACGCTCGAGGAGGTTGGACGCGAGTTTGGCGTGACGCGCGAGCGCATCCGCCAGATCGAGTCCAAGACGCTGGCCAAGCTGCGTCACCCCAGCCGTTCGAGCAAGCTCAAGGATTATCTCGAGAACTGCTAAACGCCGCACACGGGTCGCGTGGGCGCTCGGGTTTGCGAGCGTTCGGGATTCGCAAGTGCCAGTTTATATAGCGAGCCTTTTTGGCCGCCGGCTTGTGTCGGCGGCCATTTTTGTGGGTGGTTGGGACGTGCGGATTGCTGGGACGTGCGGCTCCTTGGGCCGTCCGGCCCGTCGGGACGTGTGGCCAGGCACGCAAGCGATGACGCGAGTGCCCTTGCGGGACCGCGCAGGCTTGGAGGTTATGAACGATTGGAGCTTGTGAACGGTTAGCCAGAGTTTACATTTCTGAGCTTAACAAACCCGCAGGTAGATGCGTCGATGAAATGGAGGTTATGCATGAATCGTTCATACCCTCCATTTGTGTACACCCAAATCGTGCATAAGTTCATGGCTCTCAATTGATGGGCCCTTAATGCGGCGCAGATGGCGGCTCGGAGCGGGCGGTCGCTCAGTGCTGTTGGTCATTCGATACGAGCGGTGGCCATGTTCATGTATTGCCGCACCGCTGATTAATCGATGGGAGGCTCAACCCCTGCATAGCAAAAGAGAGGGAGTGGGGTTCATTCAATGCATAACAAAAAGACCCGCCGAAGCGGGTCTGAAAATTCTGGCTCCTCGAGTAGGACTCGAACCTACAACAACGCGGTTAACAGCCGCGGGCTCTACCATTGAGCTATCGAGGAATTGTCAAGTTGCTTTTGGCTGTCTGCTCGCAAGCAACGAAATTTATTATACGGATGGAGGGAATCGTTGCAAGCCCCAATTTAAAAATTTTTTAGATTTTGCCCGCCGCCGGTTTTAGGATGATCAAACCTGCAGGTCGGATATACCGTTGCCCGAATCAATCGGGTCAAGAGACCTCGGAAGACTATCATTGAACGGGACTGTCGATCGAAATGCCGCAAATGTGCCCGAGCGCCTCGAGGGTGAGACGGTCGTTGTATTGCTTTACGGCTGAGAGCTCCTTGCCGCCAGGGACGGCCGGACGTTGCAGAAGGACATGAGGAGAGGACCACCATGAGCCCTGATCATATGAGCACCGAGGAATCTGTCGTTTCCGGAACTGTCAGATGCGCCGAGGCCGCCTCGTCTGCCAAGGAAGTCGGGAGCGTCAATTGCACCAATGAAACTGAGGCCAATGTGTCTCGCTCGGTAAGCAGCCGCCTGAGGGGGCGGGGCTTCTCCGTTCTGGGTGATTCCATCAGTACGCTTATGGGCTGGGTTCCCGAGGGCTGGCGGGTTCATTATGAGGGCGAGGTTCACGTCGATGGGGTCGAAAGCCCCCAAGACACATGGTGGGGGAGAGTCATCGATCACTTCGACGGCCGCCTGGTAGCCAACTCCTCCTTTTCCGGGTCCGTCGTCGAGGGATACGGCTTCCCTGCGGGCAATAGCGAGAAGCGCATCACTTCGCTGCTCGGCGCGCAGGGCGAATGCCCCGATGTCGTCCTCGTGTACATGGGCATTAACGACTATGGCTGGGGTGGTGGCCGCAACCAGGTGATGGGCGGGTCGCTTTCCGCGTCAGCGCGCCCCGAGGACCTTGCGGGCGAGCGTGCTGTCGAATGGGTTGTCGGCCCCGATGCGCTGGACCGGTTTGCCGCTGCGTATCGCGATGTCCTCGCCTCGATCCATCGTATCGCGCCCTCGTCCGAGATCTGGTGCCTGACACTGTGCCCCGCAACGTCCCCGAGCGAGGCGGAGCGCTGTTACAAGTATCAGATACGCGGCATCGAGCTGGATGCGTACAACCGCGCCATCGTTCGGGCGGCGCGAGAGACGGGGGCTCATGTCGCCGATGTACGGGCGTACGGCATCCAATACGACGCGGTGGACGGGTGCCATCCGTCGGCTTTCGGCATGCGTCAGATCTCAGACATGGTCATCGCGCGGATGGAGGGGTCTTCTGAGATGCCCGCATCCATCGGGGATGCACCGCGCGCCGTTCGGACATGTGGACGCGCCCATTGCCACGGGTGCCCCATGGACGAGTCGACCGACTCCCGCTGGACGATAGCCTGTCGCGGACCGAAGGACGGACGCTAGCCAAAGACCACACGCACCGCCCCATTGTGAAGATTGGGGCGGTGCGTGTTTTTTCAGGCCCTCGCCACGGGGGATGCGTGTACAATGAACAAGACCTTTAAACGTGGTACGAGATACCCGCAAGGAGAACATAGCCCGATTGCTTCGGGTCCTCGTGGGATGCTCGTGCCGTGTGTGAACGGTCGGGCATTATTTTTTGACGCGGCACTGCGCTGGCGTCGAAGAGGCAAGGAAGGAGTTTGATGGGCATGTCTTCACCGAAGGCGGTCATCATGGACGAGACCGCGATCAGCCGCGCGATCACCCGTATCGCTCACGAGATCGTCGAGAAGAACGAGGGCGTTGAGAACCTCGCGCTCGTCGGCATCGTGACCCGCGGCGATTTGCTCGCCAAACAGCTCGTGGACGAGATCGAGCGGATCGAGGGGGTGCGCGTTGACCTGGGGAGCTTGGACATCAGCTTCTACCGCGACGATTACCTGACCAACTTCGCCCCGGCCGTCCACGCCACGAACGTCCCGTTCAACCTGGACAACAAGCGAATCGTGCTCGTCGACGACATCCTCTACACCGGTCGTACCATCCGCGCCGCGCTGGACGCCCTCATGGACCTCGGTCGCCCCAGCCGCGTCGAGCTGGCCGTCCTGGTCGACCGCGGCCATCGCGAGCTTCCGATCTGCCCCGACTTCGTGGGCAAGAACGTCCCCTCCTCCCATGAGGAGAATGTGCGCCTCTACCTCGAGGAGGTCGACGGCCGCACCACCGTTGAGATCACGAACGTCGAGCAGGGCGCCCGTGTGGGCTCCGCTCCGCTGGGAGGCGAGTAGGCAGTGTTCAACAACCACAAGCACCTCATCGATATCTCGGAGTACTCCGACTCCGAGCTCATGACCATACTGCAGACCGCCAAGGCGTTCTCCGAGGTCAATGAGCGCACCATCAAGAAGGTCCCCACCCTCAAGGGCAAGACCATCGTCAATATGTTCAACGAGCCCTCCACGCGCACCCGCAGCTCCTTCGAGCTGGCCGAGAAGCGCCTGTCGGCCGATACGCTGAACTTCGGCGGCTCCTCCACCTCCACGGTGAAGGGCGAGAGCCTCATCGACACCGTCATGACGCTCGACGCCTACAAGATCGACTGCATCGTCGTGCGCGACAAGCACGCCGGCGCGCCCCACATCGTGTCCCAGGCCAGCCCCGCCGTCGTCATCGACGCCGGCGATGGCAAGCACGGCCATCCCACCCAGGCCCTGCTCGACCTGTACTCCATCTGGGAGCGCAAGGGTAGCTTCGACGGCCTGAAGGTCGGCGTTGTGGGCGATATCGGCCACTCCCGTGTCTGCGGCTCCCTCATCCCCGCGCTCAAGATCATGGGTGCCGAGGTCACGGCCGTGGGTCCCAACACCCTCATGCCGCCCCGCCCCGACATCCTGGGTGCCGATCACGTGTCCAACAGCCTCGATGATGTGCTGCCGGACCTGGACGTCGTCTACATGCTGCGTATCCAGCGCGAGCGCCTCGAGGGCGCGCCGTTCCCGAGCGAGCGCGAGTACCACCAGCTCTACGGTCTCACCAAGGCCCGCGAGCGTCTCATGAGGCCCGACGCGATCGTGTGCCACCCCGGCCCGATCAACCGCGGTGTGGAGTTCGACTCCTACATGCCCGATCATCCGGAGCGCTCCGTCATCCTCGACCAGGTGTACGCCGGTATCTGCGTGCGCATGGCTGCCCTGTATCTGCTGCTTGGAGGTGCCGATAATGGCCTTGCTTCTTAAGAATGCCCACGTCGTCGACCCGTCTGTCGAGCTTGATGGACGTGTAGACGTCCTCGTCGAGGATGACAAGATCGCCGCCGTCGGCGAGAACCTCAGCCACGAGGGCGCCGAGGTCATCGACCTGTCTGGCAAGTACCTCGTTCCCGGCCTGGTGGACATGCACGTCCACCTGCGTGAGCCCGGCTTCGAGGCCAAGGGCGACATCGAGTCCGAGACCGCCGCTGCCGCCAAGGGTGGCTTCACCGGCGTGTGCTCCATGCCCAACACCAACCCCGTCACCGACAACGGCGTCGTGGTCGAGTACATCAAGTCCGTCGCCGCCGCCAAGGGCCACTGCCGCGTGTACCCTTCCGGCGCCATGACCCGTGGTCTCAAGGGCGAGATCATCTCCGAGATGGGCAACATGGTCGAGCACGGCTGCGTCGCCTTCACCGATGACGGTCACGGCATCCAGGGCGCCGGCATGCTTCGCCGCGCCATGGACTACGGCCAGATGTTCGGCAAGGTCTTCATGAGCCACTGCCAGGACAACGACCTGGTCGGCGACGGCCAGATCAACGAGGGCGCCGTTTCCACCCGCCTCGGCCTGCTCGGCTGGCCGGCGGAGGGCGAGGAGCTCCAGATCATGCGCGACATCATGGTCGCCGAGCTCACCGGTGCCAAGCTGCACATCCAGCACATCTCCACCGCCAAGGGCCTGGAGATGGTCCGCGCCGCCAAGGCCAAGGGCCTGCCCGTGACCTGCGAGGCCACCCCGCATCACCTGTTCCTCACCGAGGACGCCATCGACGGCACCTACAACACCTGCTTCAAGGTGAACCCTCCGCTGCGCACCGCTGCGGACGCCGAGGCGCTCATCGCCGGCGTCATCGACGGCACCGTCGACACGATCGCCACCGACCACGCCCCGCACTCCGACTGGGAGAAGTCCCGTGAGTTCGAGCTCGCCCCGTTCGGCATGACCGGCCTCGAGACCGCGCTCGGCCTCGTGATCACCAACCTGGTCAAGACCGGCAAGATCACCTTCGGTCGCATGGTCGAGCTCATGGCCATCGAGCCCCGTAAGATCCTGGGCCTCGACCAGGTCAAGATCGCCGAGGGCTCTGTCGCCGACCTCACCATCTTCGACGCCGACCAGGTCTGGACCGTCTCCGAGGACGACTTCGCCAGCCACGCCAAGAACTCCGGTTTCAAGGGCGTCGAGCTCACCGGCCGCGCCACCGACGTGTTCGTGGGCGGCAAGCGCACGCTCGCCAACGGCGTCGTTTGCTAACATAAGCTTCGAGCGCCGCACGGGCCGCATCTTCGCGCGCTGCCCGTGCGGCATTGTCAATCAACCATGCCTCGCATGGGGAGGGGAGCATATATGCCGAATCCTTCGCCTGCGCGCATGCATGACTTCGAGGTCATTTCGAACGAGAAGATCGCCGACGGCATCTTCTCGCTCGTCATTTCGGCCCCGCGTCTCGCATCCGCGCTCAAGCCCGGTCAGTTCGTGAACATCCGCGTTCCGGGCGACCCGAGTGAGCTGCTGCGCGTGCCGCTGAGCTACGTCGCCGCCGATCCGGAGCGCGGCACCGTCGAGATCTGGTACGCGGTCGTCGGCAAGGGCACGCAGCGCATGTCCGAGTGGGGCCGTGGCTTCACGAGCGACCTGCTCGGCCCTGGCGGCCACGGCTGGCGCGTCCCCGAGGGTGCCCGCCGCGTGCTCGTGGTCGGCGGCGGCATCGGCGTTCCCCCGGTGCTGTGCCTGGCGCGTGAGCTCGCCGAGGCGGGTATCGCGGTCGATGCGTGCGTCGGTTCCGCCACTGCCGCAAAGCTCGTCGGCGTCGAGGACTTTGAGGCGCTGGGCGCCGGCGAGGTCTGCGTGGCGACCGATGACGGTACGGCCGGCCTGCACGGTTTTTGCACCGAGTCCGCCTCTGAGCTGCTTTCCTCCCACGAGTACGACTACGTGGCCACCTGCGGCCCCGGCGTCATGATGAGCAAGGTCGCCGCCTCTGCGGCCGAGGCGGGCGTGTACTGCGAGGCCTCCCTCGAGCGCATGATGAGCTGCGGCTTTGGTGCATGCAGCACCTGCAATGTCGAGACGACCGACGGCATGCAGGGCGCCTGCATGTGCGGACCGGTCTTTGATGCGACCAAGGTGGTGGTCTGGTGAGCCAGGTGAATATGGCCGTCGACTTCGGCGGCGTGAAGATGAAGAACCCCATCAACACCGCTTCCGGCACGTTCGGGTACGGCTGGCAGTTCAGCGAGCTCATGGATGTGAGTCAGCTCGGTGCCATCACCACGAAGGGCTGCGCGGCGGAGCCTTGGCCGGGCAACCCCGCGCCCCGCATGGCCGAGGTCCCCGGTGGCATGATGAACTCCGTGGGCCTGCAGAACCCCGGTGTGGCCGCCTTCGCTGAGCAGTCCGGCCCGTGGCTGTCCGACCTCACCGCCAAGGGCACGCAGGTCATCTGCCAGGTCGCCGGTCACTCCACCGAGGAGTACGTCCGCGCGCTCGAGATGTTCGTGGAGCTGTGCCCCTGGGCCGCCGGATACGAGATCAACGTGAGCTGCCCCAACATCGCTGCCGGCGGTGCCGCCTGCGGCTCCCCGCCTCAGGGTGCTTCCGAGGTCATGCGCGCCTGCCGCAAGGTGACCGACAAGCCCCTCTTCGTCAAGATGGCTCCCGTGCGCATCCCCGAGATCGCGCGTGCCCTCGAGGCCGAGGGTGCCGACGGCCTGACCGTCATCAACTCCATCCCCGGCATGTCCATCGACGTGCACACGCGCCGCTCCAGGCTCTCCAAGCCCACGGGCGGCCTCTCCGGCCCGCTGTGCCATCCCATCGCCGTCCGCATGGTCTGGGAGGCCGCCAATGCGGTCGATATCCCGATCTGCGGTGTCGGCGGCGTCATGACGGGTGAGGACGCGGCTGAGTTCATCCTCGCGGGCGCCTGCTGCGTCTCCGTGGGCATGGCCAACTTCGTCGAGCCCGATGCGTCCGTGCGCATCCTGCACGAGCTCGAGGCCTGGGCCGAGAGCCAGGGAGTCAAGGACATCAACGAGCTGATCGGAGCCTTCGAATGCTAGAGACCGATGCCCGCGACCGTATCATCGTCGCGATCGATTGCGACCGTGACCGCGCCATCGAGCTTGCCGATGCGCTGTCCGGTCATGCCTCCTGGCTGAAGGTCGGCATGACGCTGTTCTACGCCGAGGGTCCCTCCATCGTCCGTGAGTTCAACGAGCGTGGTTTCAAGGTCTTTCTCGACCTGAAGTTCCACGACATTCCGCATCAGGTGCGTGGCGCGGCCCGCTCCGCGGCACTCGCCGGCGCCGACCTGCTCTCCGTGCACGGCTTGGGCTCCGGCGCCATGCTCGCGGCGTGCCGCGAGGGTGCCGAGGCGGCCGCGGAGGTGCGGGGGAGTCGTCCCAACCTCGTCGCCATCACCGTGCTCACGAGCATGAGCCAGGACTCGCTCACCGAGATCGGCGTCGAGTCCCCGGTTGCCGAGGAGGCCGCCCGTCTGGCGTCCCTCGCGCAGGCCAACGGCATCGACGGCATCGTGTGCTCCCCGATGGAGGCGCAAGGCATGCGCGAGCTGCTGGGCCCCGACGCGCTCATCGTCACGCCGGGCGTGCGTCCCGCGGGCGCCGAGCTCGGTGACCAGACGCGCGTCGCCACGCCGTCGCAGGCCATCGCCCGCGGCGCGAGCCACATCGTGGTTGGCCGTCCCATCACGGGAGCCGACGACCCGGTCGAGGCGTACGAGGCCATCGTCGCCGAGCTGTGTGAGAACGTGAAATAATGATGAAGCGCAGGTGTCTACCTGCGCTTCTTTCCTCTATAGGGCCTCTATGCAGGGGTTTTGACGCCGATTTTGGCTCGATATCTTGCAATTTGGCAGAGCATGGACTACCCTAGATTGCCGTTGAAGGTTCAAACATGCACGTAAAAGCACGTATTGCACCCCGAACGCAGTTAGAAGATGCCTAGTTTTATGGAGGTTCAAATGGCGCTTCCTCAGCTCACCGATGAGCAGCGCAAGGCCGCTCTCGAGAAGGCCGCTGCCGCCCGTCACGCTCGTGCCGAGCTCCGTGAGAAGATCAAGAAGGGCGAGGTGTCCCTGGATTCCGTCCTGAACTCCGACGACCCCATTGCTTCCCGTATGAAGGTCTCCACCCTCATCGAGTCCCTCCCCGGCTATGGCAAGGCCAAGGCCACCAAGATCATGGACGAGCTGGGCATCTCCGCCACCCGTCGCGTTCAGGGCCTCGGCGTCCGCCAGCGCGAGCAGCTCCTCGAGCAGCTCACCAAGTAAGTGGGCCAGAGCGAATCAAAGCTCTTTGTGATTTCCGGGCCGTCAGGCGCAGGGAAGGGCACTCTTGTCGCGCGTGTGCGTGACCGGGTTCCCAACCTGGGCCTGACGGTTTCCGCTACCACGAGGAGCCCGCGCGCCGGCGAGGTGGACGGCGTGAATTACTACTTCCTGTCCGAAGATGAGTTCTCGGCCCGCATCGAGGCCGGCGACTTCATCGAGTGGGCACAGGTGCACGACCATCGCTATGGCACCCTTGCCAGCGAGGTCGATCGCAACCTCTCCACCGGCCAGTCCCTCATCTTGGAGATCGACGTCCAGGGCGCCCTGGCCGTCAAGGAGCGCTTCCCCGAGGCCGTGCTCATCTTCATCGAGCCCCCGTCGCTCGATGTCCTGCGTGAGCGCCTCCTCGGCCGCGGCTCCGAGACCCCGGAGTCCCTCGAGCTCCGTCTCCACACCGCCGAAGGCGAGATGGCCCTGCGTGATCGCTACGACGAGATCCTTGTGAACGACGATCTCGAGCGCGCCACGGAGGAACTCATCGCCATACTGCACCGTCACGAAAGGAATTGATCCGAAGTGTCTGTTGTGAAGCCTGCCATTGATGACCTGCTGGAGAAGACCGACCACAATAGGTTCCTGCTCTCCTCGCTCGCGTCCCAGCGCGCCAGCGACATCAACAACATGCTGCGCGGCCAGCACAGCCGCGTCCTCGCCGTCCAGGACACCGATGACCTCACCGTCATGCTGTCCGGCAAGGACACCATCTCCATGGCCATGGAGGAGATCGTGGATGGCACCATCTCCTACGACCACGAGCGTTATGAGGCCGCCCTCGGCCACATCGACCCCCAGGAGGCCTAATTGGCAAGTCGCGTATGCCTGGTGCACTATCACGAGATAGGGCTCAAGGGCAAGAACCGCACGCGGTTCGAGCGCGTCCTCATGGATTCGTTGAAGGCGGCCTTGGCCGCCTTTTCCGTTTCGTGCGTGACGCGCATCTCCGGCCATATCCTCGTCACCTTCTCCACCAAGGGCGAGGCCGAGCGTGCCATGCCGCTAGATCGGAAGAGCGTCGTGTAGGGAAAG
>OGDD01001015.1_pt1 | contig 23931 bp, 21 predicted proteins | sample 1570301 | NCBI WGS metagenome assembly OGDD01 (sample SAMEA2581971, study PRJEB24529) | metagenome | biome: Human gut stool | place: China | collected 2011 | reverse complement strand
CAGTATGGGCATAAAGAAAACCCCGAGAGGGAAGCGGAAGCCCGGCAGAATAAGTATTTTTTCATTCACTTATTCTGCCGGGCTTTTATTATAAATATAGTTTTTATTTACATCAGCTTCCGCATAATGAAATCGTAGATTTCCTGACTGCCTTCGCGCCATTTAGAACACATGGCATCGGCCTGTTCTTCTAACGGGACGGCAATGTTTAACTCAATGAGGTTGGTTTTGCCTTCTTTTACGATGCAGTGTACGATGTAGTCGCCGTTTGTGGAACGGTAGTAGTCGGACAGGGTTCCGGTTTCACAGCGCAGTTCGTATTTATTTTCAATCAGATAGACATCGATTTCTTCACGGATTGCATTGGATATTTTGTTGCTGAAAAAGGAAATGGTGTCTTTTCCGGAAGACGTCAGCCGGTACTGGGTGCTGCTTCGGTATGTCAGGACATTAACAAAGCCATCATCTGCAAGGGAGCTTAAAACTTCCTGCAGTGTAAAATAGGTTGTATATTGTTTGTCCAGCATAAAATCAGCAATCTGGCTGTTGGAAAGTGGGAAATTCACTTTACTTAACATATATAAAACCATCAATTTGTATAAAGTAGTTGCTTCTGTATTCATTGATATAACCGTCCTTGACAAATGTTATTCTCTTTAAAATACCGGTTCATCCGGTTCATTACCTGTTTTTTGTTGGCACTCCATAAAGGAGCTTTCAGCAGTTTTTTTGCACCGTCACCCGTCATCCGATGAATTACCATATCCGGCGGAAGAATCTCTAAAATTTTCCCAAGGCAATCAAGATATTCGTCTTCCGTCATGACGGTAAAAAGCTTTTCTTCATAATCGCGTGCAAGGTCTGTGCCAGAAAGAACATGTAACAGCTGGAGTTTAATGCCGGAGGCTCCGCTGTGTCCGATATAATCTGCGGTCTGTAACATCATTTCCTGCGATTCAGTGGGCAGTCCGAGAATCATATGCACAATTGTTTCAATTCCGGCATCAGACAGCATTTTCATGGCATCATCAAATACAGAAAGACTGTAGCCGCGGCGGATATAGCGGACGCTGCTTTCATGGATTGTCTGAAGTCCCAGTTCAACCCAGACCGGTTTTATGGCATTTAATTCAGAAAGCAGTGTAACAATCGCTGGTGTAATGCAGTCCGGTCTTGTTGCAATAGAAAGAATCCGGACGTCATCGTGCCGGATTGCTTCGGTAAAAATCTGTCTTAAATAATCAGCCGGTGCATACGTATTGGTGTATGACTGAAAATAAGCGATATACTGACCGCCGTTATATTTACGGCTGATAAGTGCTTTTTCGGCTTCAATCTGTGCAGCAATGCCTGGAATTTTAGTATGCTGCGGTGTCACAATGCCTCCGGCAAGTAAAGAGGCACTGTTTCCAATCAGTGCCTCTCCTGAAAAATCACCGGAACCGCCTGCACTGCAAAAAATACAGCCACGTGTGTCAATCCGTCCGTCACGGTTGGGACAGGTCATGCCGCCGCTTAAAGAAAGCTTGTACATTTTACAGCCATACGTTTCCTTTAAATATTCGCTTAGTGAATAGTAGTAAGGTTTCATGGACTATCTGGTAATATGGTCTTTTACAGCCTGACTTACGACATCAGCAACGCGTTCATCAAAAGCTTCCGGTAAAATGTTGACATCGCTGACTTCATCCTCAGGAACTAAATTAGCAATGGCAAGTGCAGCAGCCAGCTTCATTTCCTCGGTAATCTGTGTTGCACGACCTTCGAGTGCGCCTTTAAAGATACCCGGAAATGCGATAACGTTGTTGACCTGGTTCGGAAAGTCAGAACGGCCTGTACCGACCACTTTTGCACCTGCAGCCTTTGCAACGTCTGGCATAATTTCAGGAACCGGATTTGCCATGGCAAAGATAATCGCATCTTTGTTCATGGACTGAACCATTTCAGGAGTTACAATATTCGGAGCAGAAACACCGACAAAAATATCAGCACCCTTTAAAGCATCCGCCAGTGAACCGGTCTTATGTTCAAGATTCGTAACATCCATCATGGATTCCTGCATCCAGTTTAAACCTTCGCTTCCTTTAGAAAGGATACCGGACTTGTCGCACATGGTAACATGCTTAAATCCATATGTAAGGAGCAGCTTTGTAATGGCAATGCCGGCAGAACCGGCACCGTTTACAACAACCTGACAGTCTTCTTTTGTCTTTCCTGTAACCTTTAAACCATTGATAATACCGGCAAGTACAACAATTGCGGTACCGTGCTGGTCATCGTGGAAAACAGGAATGTCTAAGAGTTCCTTTAAACGGGACTCGATTTCAAAGCATCGCGGCGCGGAAATATCTTCAAGATTAATTCCGCCAAAGGCAGGTGCAATATTGACAACAGTCTTGATAATTTCCTCTGTATCCTGTGTGTCCAGACAAATCGGCACAGCATTGACACCGCCGAAGGATTTGAAAAGAACAGCCTTTCCTTCCATAACAGGCATGGCTGCGTGAGCGCCGATGTTGCCCAGTCCTAAAACAGCACTGCCGTCTGATACAACGGCAACAGTGTTTGCCTTAATGGTGTACTTGTAAGCTGCTTCCTTATCCTTTGCGATGACCTTACATGGTTCAGCAACACCCGGAGTATAAGCTAACGCAAGGTCTTCCCTTGTTGCAATATCCATCTTTGGTGTTGTTTCAAATTTTCCGTTCCATTCCTCATGAAGCTGTAAAGCCTTTTCTGCATTTGTCATTATAAATAATACCTGCCTTTCTTAAAAATCCAAAGATACTTTAAATCATACCATATACAAAATCTGACGGCAATATATTTTTAGAAAAAGAAAGGTTTGAAATTATGACAAAAAGGTGTATAATAGAGGAACAGTAATGAGATTTTCATAAGTGGTGCTGATTCAGTAACCGGATTCCCTGTTTATATTTGTTATATTTATTTATAGGAATGGAATTTATTTTAGGAGAGTATTAAGATATGAGAGAAAAACTTCAGACATTATCTTTAGTTGTATTACGCGAGTTTGCAAAGGATAAAAAAATCAAAGGAATTACAGCGATGCGCAAGGCAGAGCTGATTGATGCAATTATTGAAGCTTCAGGTGGAGAAGAAGCACAGGCAGAAGCATCGGAAAAACAGAATATCGAAGCACAGAGTACACAAAGACAGGAAGAACACCAGGAGGTTCAAAGTACGGCAGCACCGGCAGCACATACCGGAAGAAGTGAAGAAACACCGCGTTACACAAGAAACGATAATGCACAGAGAAGCAATGAGCGTCCGCATTATGAAGAACGCCGTGAATACCGCCACTATGAAGGCAGACAGGATTATAAAAACGACAGAACGGAATACAGGAATGACCGTCAGGACTACAGAAGTGATATGAAATCCGATGAACCCGATGCAAACGGAATCCTTGAAGTTCTCGCAGAGGGATATGGATTTATCCGCTGTGAGAATTTCCTGCCGGGTGAAAATGATGTGTATGTATCGCCGACACAGATCCGCCGCTTTAATTTAAAGACAGGTGATATTATCAAAGGACCGAAGCGTATCCGTACACAGAATGAAAAATTTTCAGCGCTTTTATATCTTGAGTCTGTCAACGGATTAGATCCGATGCTTGCAACCAAAAGACCGGCATTTGAAAAACTGACACCGATTTTCCCGAATGAGAGAATTCATTTAGAGAAAAATACAAATACCGTGGCAATGCGCATGGTAGATTTGATTTCTCCGATTGGCAAGGGACAGCGAGGCATGATTGTATCACAGCCAAAGTCCGGTAAGACAACCCTGTTAAAGCAGATTGCGACAGCCGTAACCAAGAACAACCCGGAAATGCACCTGATGATTCTGTTAATTGATGAACGTCCGGAAGAAGTTACGGATATTAAAGAGTCCATTACAGGGGATAATGTGGAAGTTATTTATTCTACATTTGATGAACTGCCGGAACGTCACAGACGTGTATCTGAAATGGTTATCGAGCGTGCAAAGCGTCTGGTGGAGCAGAAACAGGATGTTATTATTTTATTAGACAGTATTACAAGACTGGCAAGAGCCTATAATCTTACTGTACAGGCAAGCGGACGAACCTTATCCGGTGGTCTGGACCCGGCGGCACTGCATATGCCAAAGCGTTTCTTTGGTGCGGCAAGAAATATGAGAGAAGGCGGAAGCCTTACCATTCTGGCAACGGCATTGGTTGAAACGGGCAGTAAGATGGATGATGTTGTATTTGAAGAATTTAAGGGAACGGGTAACATGGAACTGGTACTTGACAGAAAGCTGTCTGAAAAGAGAGTGTTCCCGGCGATTGATATTGCAAAGTCCAGTACACGACGTGAAGATTTGCTGTTAAGCCGCGAAGAACAGGAAGCGGTAGATATTATGCGGAAGGCGTTAAACGGACTAAAGACAGATGAAGCAGCAGAACGCATCTTAGACTTATTTGCAAAGACAAGAAATAATGCAGAATTTGTACAGACCGTCCGCAAGAACCGTTATATATAGAAACCGGAGGTTTATGAAAGGACGGACCGGTCTGTTAAAATCAGAAAAAAATTTTAAAAATAATGCTTGCATTCATAATATCCTTATGATACAATAAGAAAGCTGTTTATCACAGATAAAGAGATTACTTTGTGAGATTCGTCTCACAATGACAATACTTATTTAAATATTAAAGAGGTGAAAATCATGAGAGAAGGAATCCATCCAGAGTACCATCAGGCAAAGGTTGTTTGCAACTGTGGTAATGAATTTGTTACAGGTTCAACAAAGGAAGAAATCCATGTTGAAATTTGCTCAAAGTGCCATCCTTTCTATACAGGACAGCAGAAGGCATCATCTGTTCGCGGACGTATTGATAAGTTCAACAAGAAGTACGGCGTACAGAACAATTAATCAGAACATAAGGTTGAGGTTGACCAGACCTCAACTTTTTTGTTATTATGGTAAAAAATATGCTTAGAGGTGTGCGATGAAACCATCAGGAATCGGCGGACAGGCTGTTATTGAAGGAATTATGATGCGCAATAAGGATCAGTATTCCATTGCAGTCCGTAAGCCAGATAATGAAATAGAAGTAACAGTCAGAGATTGTAATCAGCTGCAAAAGAAACATCCGTGGCTGAATTATCCGATAATCCGGGGAGTATACAGCTTTGTGGATTCTTTAGTAACGGGAATTTCCACAATCAATTATTCGGCTTCGTTTTATGATGATCCGGCAGAGCAGAAGAGTACAAAAGCCGATGAAATCGGAAGGGCTGTTTTTAAAGATAAATTAGAAGCGGTTTTAATGGCGTTTACGGTTATTTTATCTGTTGTATTTGCAGTAGGACTGTTTATGCTCATTCCGTATTTTGTATCCAGACTGCTGACACCTTATGTTTCTTCTCAATTTTTGTTGAATTTTATAGAAGGTCTTGTGAGAGTTGTCTTATTTATTTTATACATACTGGCAATTTCACAGATGAAGGATATTAAAAGAACATTTATGTACCACGGTGCAGAGCATAAGTGTATCAACTGCATTGAGCATGGCGCAAGACTGACACCGGAAAATGTAAAAAACAGCTCGCGTTATCACAAGCGCTGCGGAACAAGCTTTTTGTTTCTGGTGATGTTTGTCAGTGTGATATTTTTTATATTTATCAGAATCGAAAATACGGCGGTGCAGCTCGTTTTAAGAATCCTGCTGATTCCGGTCATTGCGGGAGTTTCATATGAATTAATCCGCTGGGCGGGCAGAAGCGAAAATGTATTTATCACAGCACTCAGCAAGCCGGGGCTGTGGCTTCAGAAGCTCACGACCAAAGAACCGGATATGGATATGATTGAAGTGGCGATTAAAGCAGTAGAAGAAGTCTTTGACTGGGAAGCATTTTTATTGGATTATTATAAGGATACCGAACAGCCGGTAGCGGAAATGGCAGCCAACGAAGCTTCTCTTGCGATTACATCGACCATTACGACAGGTGCGGATCGGAATACACGTTCCTTAAATCCGGATGAAGTTGTACAGGAAAATACACAGCAGACGACACAGCCTGAAAAAGAATATATTGCACCGGATGATACGGATATATTAGAAGGCGGTCAGATTACGGACGCAGAGGGTGCAAAAGAGCAGGAAAAGAATCCGGACAGCACTGAAAATTCAGAACAGCAGTCCGAAACCGGCAGTCCGGCAGAAAATAAAGAAAAGTCTGAGCCGGAAAGTGAAAATGCAGATATAAAACAGCAGTCAGAATCACAGGAATCAGAAGCCGGAGAAGATGATGAGGACGATGATGAACTGCCGGAGGGCTTTGAAATTATAGAAGACCCGCAGGAATCTGTGGACACGGCAGCACAGCAGGCATCCGAAAGTAATCTGTCAGTAGCAAGCGATAAGGGGCTTGAAGAAGGCGACGGCTTTGAATTTATCGAGGATGAAGAAGACGAAGATTACGCAGAGGAACTTCCTCTTTTCAAAGAGAGAGTGGATAAAAAGTGATGTGCAGGGATATGATGATACAGGAAAATCTGACCATATCCGGCGCGGTGCGTGAGGGTGCAAAAAGACTGAAACAGTGCGGCATTGAAAATGCAGACTACGACAGCTATGCCCTGTTGTCTGAAATCAACGGCATGGACAGGACATATTATCTGATGAATGGATCAAAGCTGCTTACCCGTGTAGAACAGGAACGTTTTTTTGACTATATTGAACGTAGAAGCAGTCATGAGCCGTTGCAGCACATTTTAGGCAGGGCATTTTTTTACGGACATGAATTTAAGGTCAGTCCCGATGTACTGATTCCAAGACCGGATACGGAAGTGCTTGTGGAGCAGGTGTTAAAGGTCTGTACGGACGGTATGACAGTTGTAGATATGTGTACCGGTTCAGGATGCATTCTGCTGTCTGTTGCACTGGAACGAAAGCTTTCAAAGGGTATCGGTGTGGATATTTCCGGGAAGGCACTTGCGGTTGCAAAGGCTAATCAAGAAGCCCTTGCACCGGAAAATGTGACACTGATTCAGAGCGATTTATTTGAAAACGCAGGAAAGTATCTTATGGAACAGTCCGTGGATATTGTGGTTTCCAATCCGCCGTATATCTGTACAGAGGTGATTGACAGTTTATCGGAGGAAGTGCGCCTGCATGACCCGGTGCTGGCATTGGACGGACATGAGGACGGATTATATTTTTACAGAAAGATTACAAAGCAGGCGAAAAGCTTTTTAAAGCCCGGCGGCCGGCTGTTTTATGAAATCGGTTATGACCAGTCTGCGGCAGTCGAAGCACTGCTTTGTAAAGAAGGCTATACACAGGTGTCAACCGTAAAAGATTTGGCGGGACTTGACAGAGTCGTTATGGGCAGATTATAAATAAAGAAAGACAGAGAACCGGAAAGAAAGGATAAAATAGATTATGGATATGTTTGACAGATTGGAAGATACCGTAAACCGTTATGAGGATATTACGGCAGAACTGGGAAATCCGGATGTGGTTAATGACCAGAACCGTTTTAGAAAGCTGATGAAAGAGCAGAGCAGTCTGGCTCCGTTAATTGCTACGTATACAGAATACAAAAACTGTAAGCAGACAATTGAAGACAGTTTACAGCTTTTAGATGAAGAATCCGATGAAGAATTAAAGGAACTGGCAAAAGAAGAATTAAATGAAGCGAAAAAACGCGTAGAAGAACTGGAAAATGAAATTAAAATTTTACTTCTGCCAAAGGATCCGAATGATGACAAGGATATTATCGTTGAAATCCGTGCGGGTGCGGGCGGTGATGAAGCGGCACTTTTTGCGGCAGAGCTGTTCCGTATGTATACCCATTATGTAGAATCAAAGGGCTGGAAGGTCGAAGTTGTCAACGCGGATGAAACAGGCATTGGTGGTATGAAGGAAATCGAATTCATGGTAAAGGGACAGGGTGCATACTCTGTTTTAAAATATGAAAGCGGTGTACACCGTGTACAGCGTGTGCCGGAAACAGAATCCGGCGGACGTATCCATACTTCTACGGCTTCGGTTGCAGTTATGCCGGAAGCAGAAGAAGTAGATATCCAGATTGATGAAAAAGATATCCGTATCGATGTTATGCGTGCTTCCGGAAACGGCGGACAGTGTGTCAATACAACGGATTCCGCTGTACGACTGACCCACTATCCGACAGGCATTGTTATTTATTCACAGACAGAAAAGTCACAGATTCAGAATAAAGAAAAGGCATTTGCTCTCCTGCGTGCAAAACTCTATGATTTAGAGATTCAGAAGGCACATGATGCGGAAGCAGATGCGAGAAGAAGCCAGATTGGTACAGGTGACCGTTCTGAAAAGATTCGTACTTACAACTTCCCACAGGGACGTGTAACCGACCACAGAATCGGTCTGACGCTGTATAAGCTGGACAAGATTATGGACGGCGATATCCAGGAAATCATCGATGCCTGCATCGCGGCAGACCAGGCAGCCAAATTGGCGAAAATGGGTGATGAATAAAACTGAAATTTATATACTATAAAACGGCGTGAGACATCTGTCCCACGCTGTTTTTCTCGTTTCTGCCGAAAAATAGACACATGCCAACTGCACAGCAGATAAAGGATACGATAAGATGACACCGTAACTACCAGATATTTACACAGGCAAAAGGAGGAAATTTTATGGTGAGAATATTAAAAAAGTTCAATCGGAAATCCACCCGGAGAAGTAGAAGTAAGAGAAGTAAGGCAGCAGCGATAGCCCTGACAACGGTAATGGCATTGTCGGCAGCGGTTGTATTTACCGTACCGAAGGCAGAGGCGGCAAACGGTCCGTGTGATGAAGGGGACTGGGCGTATGCCTATATTGCAGTGGGTAACAGCGAAACCAAAGACAACATATTTTCATCGCAGGGAAGCAATGCGATTGACGGCGTATCCTACGATAAGGCAAGCAACACATTAACTTTGAACCAGTACAAAAATGCAGACAATTATATTGCAACGAATATGATGGGGGATGATTTTAAAATCCGCCTGATAGGTGAAAATGAAATAAGCAGTATTGTCGCATACGGCGATGCGTGGGGCGGATCTGTTACAATCTGCGGGGACGGTTCGCTTACGGTAAACCCGAAAAAACAGGAAGACTACGGTGTGCGCCTTTATGCAGAGGGAACGGCGTCCGTGCTTTCAGTGGAAAATACCTGTAATGTGACGATTTATGCAGGACAGGCAGGAAAAGTGCTTTACACGACAGGAAATCTTACGGATAAGGTAATAAAGGATAACGGGACATTGCAGGAAACACCACAGTATCAGATTTCACATCCGCTGGATATTGCAAGAATTTATGCAAAGTATTATGCGTATGACCCGTCAACAACCAATGTAGTTTATACCAACGGAGATTCTTCATATTACACTTTAACTTATTCATTAAATGAGAATGACGAAATTACGGCATATAACCTGTATCAGCTCACGAAAAAAGAAGCGCTCGGTGACATTTATTATGCGGTAAAGATAGGAAGCTATGACACAATGCCGGAAGGTTACACGCAGACTGTTTTAGACACAGACATCTCATATTATGATGCGGAATGGGGCAGTGGCGGAACAAGTAATTTAGTGATCAATACGGCAACAAATGAAAAGTATGCAATGGTATATGACTATGATTCTGAAACCGGAAGTTCTGTTTACAGAATCTGCGCATTGCGCGATTTCTTAGGAATGGATGAACAGGGAAGAGATGAAGTATGGCTGGTTGATTATGACAATCCCGTGTCTGTTATACCGGCGGCATCAATGGGGCAAGACGAACAGCTTCCTGACGGTTTCAAGTATGATGGAGAGGAACAGGAAAATGTTTTTAATATCGAAGTGTCTGCGGATAAATTGACATTTACGGCAAAGACAGATGCCGGTGATAATGAAAATCCTTCTACACCGTCTGTTCCTGATACCGGAAATGACAACACAACCACCAAAGATACTGTGATAGATGTATCAGACGGCAAGAGTGCAATTCAGGCAGATACCATGAAAAATCTGATTGCTGATAATCAGAAAAATGATGTGGTTATTAAAACGAATAACGACATTACATTTACATTTGCAAAGGGAACAATGACAGAAACAGCCGGAGTAGGTGCTTATGATTTTTCAACAGCCGTTACATCGGATATCAAAGAAGCGGGAACACTTCCGGAAGAGGTTACGGAAAACATTTTCGTATCTAAGATTGTTTACAATTACTCCGGTCAGTTACCGGCAACCGCAAGTATCCGTTTGAATGTCGGAAATGCGTATGCAGGGGAAACACTGTACTACAGCCGGCTTTTAGAGGACGGTACGATTATCAATATGATGTCAGCCGTTGTAGACAAGGATGGATATATGACGGTAGAACAGAACCACTGCTCAACGTATCTGATTACAAAACAGCAGTTAAATGCAGGAAGTACAAATGCAGCAAGCAATGATACAGATAATTCAAAAAATACAGCAGCAGATAATACGACAGCCGGTGCGGATAACACGGCGGCGGCATCGGCAGCAGTATCCGAAACGCCAAAGACAGCCGATATGACATCCATGTGTGCAGTCCTTTTCATTTTTATGACGGCGGCAGTCGGAATGACCGTTATCGTATCCATGGTGTTTAAAATAAAAAAAGAGCGGCGTTTCATGAAATAAACACAAATCAATCATTTTTTCATCACATTCCGTTGATATATTCATACCAATGAATCGCAGGAAGCTGCGGAAAATCAACAGAAGAAAGAATATCGGGACAGTGACAATCCGGTAGATGAGGAAATGAAGATGAAAAAGAAAATCAGTGCAAAAATACTGGTACTGGCAGGTATTTTATTTGCCGCCGGCATTGCAAGCGTATTTTTAGGCTTTTTATTTATCCACAGCATGAATAAGAAAAGCCAGAAAATTTCTAATGAGTGTATGGAAGCCGTTACTTTAATGGCGGACACATCGACCTCTATTGAAAAAGTGCAGAAATACGCAAACAGCTCGGCGGCATTCAGAATGCAGAACCAAATGGAAAAGAATAACGCAGGTTTGGCGCCAGACAGTACACAGAACACATCAGATGCTATGCCGCAGGCAGAAAATATGCAGTCGGAAAATGCACAGTCTGAGAGCGGACAGTCAGAAAACATGCAGATGATGCAGGGTGACAGCCAGCAGGGCACGCAGGATACCACGGGCATGTCAAATCAGCAGAACACCGTATCAGGCGGTTCAGGCGCGCAGGCGGCGGGAAATGCGACAGATAATGCTTCGGATATGAAGACCAATATGGAAAATGAAATCCAGAATCTGACGGCATCTTTTGAAGCCTTAGAAACAGCGGTGAAAGCATTCGGTAATGCAGAAGTGTTAGCCGGTCTGGAAGAATATGAAAGCGTATATGAAGAATACAGCACTAAAATCCAGTCCGTATTAAGCAGTGACAGCAACAGCATGGATGATTATTTTGAACTGACAGCAGAGGGTGACGACAGTATTACTTCAAGACTTGAAACAGCGGCAGATAATCTCAATACATTAATCAGTGCACAGGTCAGTGAAGCATCAAGCCAGTTAAATGAGCAGTACAGCCAGTCTATTATGGTATATGCGGTTATTCTGGCAATCATGTTGGTCATCGGCGCAGCCATTATCGTGATGATTATGTTTATTATCAAGCCGTTAAAGTCAGCAAACCGCCAGCTGAATGATATTATCAAAAATATTGAAGAAAGTAATGGTGATTTAACGGCGAGAATTGAAGTGAAATCCGAAGATGAAATCGGGGAACTGGTTGACGGAATCAATTCATTTATTGAAAAGCTACAGCTGATTATGAAAGATATTAAAAGTAAATCCGATGCCCTACAGGAAGCTTCCGCAAATATGAACGGTCAGATTACGGCAGTCAATGACAATGCAGGCAGTGTATCCGCCGTTATGGAAGAAATGGCAGCGAGCATGCAGGAAATCTCAGCAACGGCAGAACAGCTCAGCACAGGGTCAGACAACATTTTCCATGCAATTGTGAATGTAACGGATCAAATTGCAGAGGGAAATGAAATTACGGCACAGATACAGAAAAAATCCGTGTGTTACCGTGAAGATACCGAGCAGGGCAGACAAAGCACAAACGATATGGTAGCACAGATTAAAGAAGGTTTAAACCAGTCTATCGAGAACAGTAAGCAGGTGGCACGGATTCAGGAACTGACAGAAGACATTTTAAGTATTTCATCACAGACCAATATGCTGGCACTGAATGCTTCGATTGAAGCGGCAAGAGCCGGAGAAGCAGGAAAAGGTTTTGCGGTTGTTGCAGAAGAAATCAGAGAGTTGGCAGAGGGCAGCAGAAAGATTGCGAACAGTATTCAGGAAATCAGTCTGGTTGTGATTGACAGCGTAAAAGACCTGACAGGCAATTCCGGAAAGCTGCTTGCTTATGTCGATGAAAGTATTCTTGCGGACTATGAAAAATTTGCAGCAATTACCAATGAATACCGCGATGATACGGCAAAGGTCAATGATATTCTGGAAAATTTTGCGGTAAATGCAGAAACACTCAAAAATACCATGGCAGAAATGAATTCGGGTATCAGTGACATTTCAACGACGATTGACGAAAGCAGTCAGGGTGTCAATGATGCGGCAGACAGTGTCGGCGGTATTGTGGATTCTATCAATGATATTGAAAAAGATGCTGCAAAAAATACGGAAATCGGACAGAAGCTTCAGAATTATGTCGAAGTGTTTAAAAAGTTCTAACGATTCAATATGAAAGCTTAGACTGTCAAATGGGGCGTGTGACTCCTTAAACGAAGAAATTAGAACCACCGGTAAGGCGGCAAAAAAGAGTGAGTATATTAAAACGTATTCACTCTTTTTTTATTGTCAGTGGCAAAGCAATATGATATAATTTTTAATTATAAGAAAAATTGCGTGAAAATATAGGCAAAAAGGAAAGTATATGAAAAAAACATTGTCGGCGCTTATTAAAATCAGTTTTGCATTGGGCTGTGAAAATGATTTTGACACATTGTTTGCAAAGAAAGGCTATTCATCCATTCAGGAGGTTATTAATGAACAATTATAAAAGTTTACAGGTGTGGATGAACGATAAAAAAGTAGGTACGTTGGCAATGGCGGCAGGATATTCAGGAAATTGTAAATGAAGAACTAAAAGAATATATTTAAAATGCAGGACACAGAAAAGGAGAACAAACATGATGAATCCGGCAGCAATGATGAAATTAATGAATGCAAAAAATAAATTTACGGCAAACCATCCGAAATTTGCAGCGTTTTTAAAGACAGTTTTTTCAAGAGGAATCGAAGAAGGAACGGTGATTGAAATAACCGTGCAAAGACCGGGCGAAGCACCGATAACATCGAATATTAAGGTGAAGGACAGCGATTTGGAACTGCTCCAGAGCTTAAAAGATATGGGAAACTAATTTAAAGCAGGAAATTAAAGGCAAAAAGATAAAGGATAAAAAGGGGGAGAAAAAATGGCAGTCATTGGCATTGATTTGGGAACAACAAACAGTCTGGCGGGCGTCTGGCAGAACGGAAAAGTAGTGCTGATTCCGAATGCATTTGGAGAGTATCTTACACCATCCGTTGTCAGCATCGGAAAAAATCAAGAGGTATTTGTGGGCAGTGTGGCAAAAGAAATGCTTGCAACACAGCCGTATGATACGTTCCGTGAATTTAAAAGAAATATGGGCACAAATTTTCTGTACGGAAACGGCAGAAAAAAATACCGTGCAGAAGAACTTTCGGCATTTGTATTAAGAAGATTAAAAGAAGATGCGGAAAAGTTTCTGGGCGAAGAAGTGACGGAAGCGGTTATCAGTGTGCCGGCGTATTTTGACGATAATAAGCGCAATGCCACAAAAAATGCAGGCAGACTTGCAGGATTAAAGGTAGAACGTCTGATTAATGAGCCGTCAGCGGTGGCATTAAAGCATCATACGGCAGAAAAAGGCGCAGAAAGCTTTATCGTGTTCGATTTCGGCGGCGGTACGTTAGATGTATCTTTGGTGGAAGCATTTGACAATGTCGTGGAAATACAGGCAGTTGCCGGAGATAATTATTTAGGCGGAAAAGATTTTAATGAAATCATTGCGCAGGATTTTTATGAGCAGAATCAGATTTCAGAAGCATATTTAACGAAAAATGAGCAGGAAAATGTTTTAAAAGAGGCAGAGGCAGTAAAAAAAGAACTGACCGATAAAAATGAAGCAGAGCGGCAGGTGTATATTAAAGGCGAAGCCTATACGCTGAAAATGACCAATCAGAGGCTGATCCATCTTTCAGCGGAGCTGTTTTCAAGAATGGCAAAACCAATCGCAAAGGTCATCAATATGGTGGGAATCGAATTAGAGGAACTCGACAAAGTCATATTGGTCGGTGGATCGTCCAAAATGCCCGTGGTACAGCAGTATATTAAAGGACTGCTTGGCGACAAAGTGCCTGTGGTACTGGAGGAAAATCCCGATGAGAGTGTAGCATACGGTGTCGGTATGGCAGCGGCGATTAAAGAGCGCACCGGTGATATTAAAGATATGCTTTTAACGGATATCTGCCCGTTTTCGCTCGGTACGGAACTCTATGACGGCAGTTTTTCGCCGGTTATTGAGAAAAATGAAACACTGCCCTGCAAGCGGACGATGTATTACACAACGGTCCGTAACAATCAGATAACCATGAACTTTCCGATTTATCAGGGAGAAAATATAAAGGCATCGGACAATTTAAAAATTGGGGAAATAAACTTAAAAAGACTGCCGAAAGCACCGGAAGGAGAACAGGTTGTCAAGGTGACGTTTATTTATGACATCAATGGCATTTTAGATGTCAATATAGAGTCATCCGTTGAAAAAGTCCATAAAGTCATCGTCAATAAGCAAATCGGACTGTCGGAAAAAGAACTGGAAAAACGGGTGGAGCAGTTAGAAAAAATGCCGTTACACCCGTGGGAAAAAGAGGAGAACCGTCTGTTATTTGAAAAGGCGGAAAGACTGTATGAGCAGACGACACCAAAGAACCGTCAGGTTATTCAGGAGTGCCTGCGGTATTTTAAGGAACTTCTGATAAACACAAAAGGCAGAAAAGTACGGCAGGAATATGTACGCATTATGGCGATATTGGACTATATAGAGCAGAATCAGGTCGATTTCGGACCGTATGATGAAACGTTCTGGCAGAAAGAAGAGGAAGATACCGATGAATAAATCTATATGGGAATGGCTCGAAATTGAGCCGACAGGAGAAATTTCAGAGATTAGGGCGGCGTATGCCCGTCAGGTAAAAAAGTATCATCCTGAGGATACACCCGAAGAATTTGAGCAGCTTCAAAAAGCTTATAAAAGTGCGCTCAGACAGGCAAGAGCGGCAAAGCGGATGGAAACGGTGCCGCAGTCGGTACAGGAATCCCAAAAGTCCGGCAGTGGTTTTGAAAAACGGGATATGCCGGGATTTTTTGAAAATGCGGGAATGACAGAAGAACCGAATGTGCCGTCATGGGAAAATACAGGCAGTATGTCCAGTGTTACATCAGAACCGGGAACAACACCGGATTTGGAAATTGCCGGTACGCCGGATGAAGTTGAATCTGAAATTGTATCTGATTCTGAATATGATTTTGCGGAAGTCGGAAAGGACGAACCGGAGCAGCAGTGCTTAAAAGAGATTGAATATATCATTATGAATCCGTATCTGAGAAACACGGAGGAAGCATGGAATATATTTTTTAACCGGGAACGGTATAGACAACTGTTTAAAAAGCAGGAATTCTGCGAAAAAATGCAGGACAGAATCTGCCGGATGTGGGGGCTGCAAAGAAAAACACTGTTTCTTATTGAACAGCAGTTTAAAGCAGAAGGCTATGAGCAACTGATAGAGAAAAAAGAGTGGAAGCAGAAAAAATCTTTTATAAGAAATTTACACATTATTTCCTATAAAAACAAAAAGACACAGAAACAAAAAAAATTAAACAAGCTGCTGGAGAACCAGACAAACGGGTTAGAAGATTATATGGATCTGTATATGAATTATACTTCTCAGAGCTACGGTGCGGTATACGAAGAATACCGGATTAACCGGTGCCAGTTTAAGCAGATGCTCATTTCCATAATAATATTGATTTTATTTATGATAATAGGTATCTGTGCGAACCGGTCCGTACAGAAAAGTGCAGCCAAAAAAAGGCAGGAACAGCAGCAGGAGCGTTACGTTGACGGACTTAAAAAATCCGTAAAAGTACAAAAAAGTAACCAATAGAGCAGATAAAAATAATATAAAAAATATTAAAAGTGCACAAAAAACGTCGAAATTTTTCGGCGCTTTTTTTGAACTAAATAGTTGCATTTTATCGAAAGATGACTATAATAATGATTAAGAGATCAGTACTGTGAACAATAGAATATTTAAAGTAAGGAGGGAAAAGCTATGATTAGTTTTTTCATTTGTCTGCTTCTTTTAATCGGCGGCTATTTTGTCTATGGTAAGGTTGTAGAGAATACGTTTGCACCGGATGACAGAGAAACTCCTGCGGTAAAGATTAACGATGGTGTTGATTATGTAGTAATGCCGCAGTGGAAACTGTTTCTGGTACAGCTCCTCAATATTGCGGGCTTAGGACCAATCTTTGGTGCGATGCAGGGTGCTTTATGGGGACCGGTTGTATTCTTATGGATTACTTTCGGTACAATATTTGCCGGCGGTGTACATGATTATTTTTCAGGAATGCTTTCAGAAAGAAACGAAGGTGCTTCTATTTCAGAAGTCTGCGGTATCTATCTGGGCGGATTCATGAAGAATGTTATGAGAATCTTCAGTGTGGTTTTACTCGTTATGGTAGGTACCGTATTCGCAGTAGGACCGGCCGGATTAATTGTTACATTATTTAAGAACGGCAATGTATCAGGAATTGTTGCAAGTACAGAATTCTGGCTGTGGATTATTCTTGCATACTATTTCATTGCCACATTTATTTCAATTGATAAGATTATCGGACGTATTTATCCGGTATTCGGTATCTGCTTAATCATCATGGCATTAGGTGTTATTATTGGTGTCTTTACACATTCAGATTATCAGATTCCTGAAATCTGGTCACACTTTACCAATATGCACCCGAAGGGAACACCAATCTGGAGCGTTATGTTTATCACCGTAGCGTGTGGTGCGATTTCCGGTTTCCATGCAACACAGTCACCACTGATGGCGCGTTGTATGAAGTCTGAAAAGCAGGGACATTTCGTATTCTATGGTGCGATGGTTGCAGAAGGTGTTATCGCATTAATCTGGGCAGCAGCAGGTTGTTCAATCTATGCAGTAACAGATGGTTTAAGTACTGGTTTAAGTGCCATTCTTGCAAATGGACAGTCCGCAGCAATTTACGATGTATGCTCTAAGACAATGGGCGGTGTCGGTGTTGCCCTTGCAATGATTGGTGTTATTGTATGCCCGATTACATCAGGTGATACAGCATTCAGAAGTGCAAGACTGGTTCTTGCAGACTGGTTTAAGGTTGACCAGTCTAAGTTTACAAAACGACTGATCTTATGTGTACCGCTTTTAGCAGTTGGTGCAGTTGTCGGACATCTGGATTATACAATCGTTTGGAGATATTTCAGCTGGACAAACCAGACACTCGCTATGATTGTATTGTGGACAGCAAGTATGTTCTTATTCAGAGAAAAGAAGAATTACTGGATTACCGTAGTACCGGCAACCTTTATGAGTGCCGTATCTATGACCTATTTCTTCTATGCACCGGAGTGCTTGAACCTCGGTACAACAGTAGCTTACCCGGCAGGTATCATTTTAGCAATTGTATTCTTTGGCATCTTCATGTATGCAACAAAGAAACAGCCAAAAGAAGCTGCATAACAGTAGGCGTTTAGAAAATCTGTAAATGCATTTTACAGAGGTACATAAAAGATAAAATAATTTAGATTAAAGGGGATGCCACATGAAAATAGTTGAAAGCAGACGATGTTTCGTGTGGCTCCCCGTCTTTATTCTTTGGTGAAATAATAGAAAGAATAGAAAGGACACACCAAAGAAACAATGACTGAAGGAAGGGGCTGGTTGTATGTTGTGGAAACCACGTTGTTTAGGAAAAGAATCGCTTGAAAAGGAAGAATTGGCGCAGGATAAAAAGCATTGTAGAAAGTTTGGACCATGCGGAGTGGGAGAAAAAGCGATTTATCTGAACAGTTTTTATTTTGAGAGAAGATATTACATTCCGCTCACTTCCGTAAAAAGAGTATTTAAAAGAGTTGCGATGAGCAAAGGCGGATTCACAGGAAAGGGATTATTTGCAACGATTCCGTATCTGGTTGTGGAATATGACAATGGCGAAGAAAAGCAGTGCAATTTCAAATTTGAAGAAAATGTCGATTCTTTATTAGCCTATTTAAAACAGACACATCCTGAAATCCGGCTTCACAGCGCAGAAGCGGAAAAAAGACTGAAAGAAAAAGAACGTCTTGCAGCAAAGAAAAAAGCAAAGGTTCTGACAAAAGAAGCACAGGAGAATATTGCCGTATTAGAGAATTGTATGCAGTATCTGAATAAGAATGAAGAATTAAGTATTGCATTAAGTGCAGGGGCAAAAAGAAAAAGAGTGTATGACAGAAGTAATCCGGCATATAAATGGGTAGCACTCAGCATTACGCTGTTGGGAGCAGCGGCATTGCTGTATGGTATCTACGCATTGATTACACATGCTGGATTTGCAATGTATTTCCTGTTGTTTGGACTGGCTTCCATTTTCTTCTTTTCCAGTGCCAATGTTTTACCGACTGCAAGAAACAATAAAAAGTACATTGAAACACATTTGGAACAGGCTGTTGATGAAATGCAGCAGTACATCAGACAATATCCGGACTTTCCGGTTCCGGCATGGTATGCACATCCGGTCGTGTTAAAGAGAATGATTGATATTATGCAGGAAGGTCGTGCAACGACCATCGAAAAGGCACTTGAAGTTTTAAAGAGTGATTTAAAAGCATTAAATTCCAGCGTGGCAGTAGAGCAGGAAGAATATGATGAAGTTATGGCAATCAAGCCGATGTTTTTAATTCGTGAGTATCAGTAAAGTAAACTGACCATAAAACAAAAATAAACTGGCTATATAAATAAAATTCAAATTGGTACTTTTATAATTGCCAGTAAAAGCTTATTCTTATCCGAAGCAAAAGGAACGGAGGATGAGGATGATGAAAAAGTCAGGAAGTATTATTGAAGCAGCTGCAGGCGCTGTGATTTTTGTAATCGGTCTGGTATTGTGTTTTCACAATTATGTACAGAAGGGTAACACGGCATATGCAGTATCATTATTAGTTGCAATTGCAGGTGTGATTGTATTGATTGCGGGTATTTGTAATATCGTGTCCAAGGGAGAGCGTAAACCGGTTGATACAAAGGTATTAGCGCAGGCAGCGCTGTGTGCAGCATTATGTTATGTAGGTGCAACATTTATTAAAATTGATGTTCCGGTCGGAACAGAGAAAACAATGTTTCACTTCGGTAATGTCTTCTGTGTTTTAGCGGCATTGTTAATCGGTGGTGCATGGGGCGGTTTAGCCGGAGCAGTCGGTATGACAATCAGCGATTTGACAACGGCGTATGTAACGAGCGCACCAAAGACCTTTATTTTAAAGCTTTGTATCGGTCTGATTGTAGGATTTGTAGCACATAAGCTGAAAAGACCATTCAGCAAAGTATGTAACCGTTGCAACGATTGTATCAAGTGTATGCGGTATGGCATTTAATATTGTGGCAGACCCGGTTGTGGGATATTTTTATAAATCCTATCTGCTTGGTGTTCCGCAGGACCTTGCCAAGGCACTTGCAAAAATCGGTGCGATTACAACATCGGTTAATGCAGTCATAGCAGTGATTGTAGCAACGATTATTTATCTGGCATTACGTTCGGTAATGAAAAAGACAGGAATGCTTCGGGAATTGTAAAAAAGTTGGAAACTGACATAGAATTAAAAGAGGAACGATATGATAACAGATGAGGTAAAACTTTGATAGTATCATATCGTTTCTCTTGTTTTATACTGACTGTTTAGAATATAGAAAGTGCGTGATTAAAGCGGTTGCACGATAGGTTGTCCTTTAATTGTAATTAAGATAGTAGGTGTTCTTGCCCAGTTCTTTCGCCTGATACATCGCTGCATCAGCACCCTGTACCATATAGCTGTAATGCAGCTGACTGCCGTTTTCAGCAAAAATGCCGATACTGCAGGGAATAGACATTCGTTCACCGGTTTCTAAGTTTATAAGACCTTCCTGTAGTTTTTCAAAAACTGTACGGATTTCATTTTCAATAGTTGTCTTTGAATCGACTGCGGCAAGGCAGAAAAGAAATTCGTCACCACCGTTTCTGCCGACAATTCCGTTAATGTTTTCTTTTAAAATAGAGGCAACAAAGCGGATAACGCGGTCGCCTTCCTGATGTCCGTAGAGTGTATTATAGTCACGGAAATTATCAATATCCAGAAAGCCGACGGCAATGCGGGTATGTGTGTCGTTTGCCTGTTCAATCATAGCATGTATTTTATTTTCAATGGCATTTTTATTGAAAAGCTGTGTCATCGGGTCTAACTGTGTTTTTTTGGTAAGATATCGTTGATATTCCTGCTGATGTACTTCATTGGCTTCAGCATAGGCTAACAGTGCATTAATTTTATCGGATAAATTACCAAGTTCATCATTTTTATCATACGGAATACGTAGTGCATAGTTTTTTTGCAGCTGGACATTTTCAAGCGTGCCGGAAATCAGGTGTACCGGTTTGGTTATTTTTTTCGTAATCAGGTAATGTACCAGTAAAAGGACAACGGAAGTCCAAAGAACTGTTGTGCCAAGCAGGATGCGGTAGGCAGTTTTCATTTTCTGATAAGAACTTAAATCAATAGTAATAAAAATCATCCAGTCTGTGTAATGAACCGGTGCATAATATATCGCGTATTCATTTCCGGAAACGTTAAAATAAAATTGTCCGGAAGTGTTAGAATGATTGGTGCAGGATAAATGTTCAGTAATTTTCTGCCATATGGCGTTGTCATTGGCATCAGTCAATGAATCGGAAGTAGGTTCATCCGGATTGCCGGCAGTGATAAAAAAGTTATTGTTATCAATAAGATAGAGCAGCCCGTTTTCCCATAAAGTTGTATTGGAGCGGTAGTTGTCAAAGTATGAAGTCGGAATTTCTTCTACAACATAGCCAATTATGTTTTGTGTATTAAGGTCAAAAATACCGGAGTATGCAGCAACAACAGTAGTCATTTCACCATCAATTAACCGCTGGTAGGCATCGGAAATTATGAAATTGCCGTTTAAAGAGTCTGAATCAGCATGGGCAAAATAATCTGAAGTTGAAGCAGTAATATTTTCACTGGATGCAACAATGTTAAAATTGGTATCAATAATGAAAAGACTCTGTAAAAAATCACAATGGGTTTTTCGCTCCCATAACATATTATTAATATAGGAAATGGAATCATCATCTGAAATGCTGCCATCCAGACTGGAATGAACAGCATCCTGTATCATTTCATACTGGGTAATCATATCAATCGTATCTCTACGGGCTTCACAAAAACTCTCGATACTGGATATGGTAGATTCACTGATAAAGCGCAGATTTTCCTGCATCATGCTTTTAGTGTTTTTATTATTCTGTACAATCATGACAGAAGCAAAAATATAAAGCGGAATCAATGAAGCTGTCAGCAGGATAATATATAAAGTGTGTTTAATTTTCATATGAAATCCTTTCATTTGGTTTGCAATAAATAATAGTAATGATTATCAGATAATAGTATATTGGTACTATAATATAGTATTTTGGTAGGAATGTCAATGGAGAATACAGGAAATCATAAAACTTTAACAAATTAGATTTTATAAACAGTGTATGCAGTTTCAAAGAATGTCAATACTTATATCTTGAAAGAACGAATATACCGCAATTGCGGTAGGAATGGAGAGGAAAATGAGTAATAACATGGATTTGGGGTATGAGATGTTCTGCTATCAGTGCGAGCAGACGGCAAACGGAAAAGGCTGCACGAAAATGGGTGTCTGTGGAAAGACACCGGAAATCGCAAATTTGCAGGATTTGCTGATTTATCAGGCAAAGGGAATCTGCTGTTATGCAAAAAAATTATTGGAAACAGGGGAACATGCGCCTAAAGAAGTGGTGCGTTTTTTGGAAAACGTTCTTTTTACAACGCTTACAAATGTAAATTTTGATGCAGATGTACATGTGGAATTATTAAAGGTATCGCAAAACATTAAGGAAGAATTGCGCGAGCAGACAGAGGCAGAAATCAACCGCCCGGCAGCAGTTTATAATCTGCCGGAAACGAAAAGTGAAATGTTAAAAGATGCGCCGATGGCAGGAATTATGTATGACAAAGAACTTGACGAAGATATCCGTTCATTAAGACAGACGATTCTTTATGGATTAAAAGGCATCAGCGCATACGGACATCAGGCAAGAGAATTGGGATATTACAGCACACAGGTCGATGATTTTTATATTTACGGACTGGAAGCACTTACAGACGATGCGCTGACGGTGGAAGAATTAATTCGGATGACGATGCGTACCGGTGAAATGGCATTAGAGGTAATGAAACAGTTAGATGAAGCGAACACAAGCGTTTATGGCAATCCGTATCCGCATAAGGTGAGTGTTCGTAGAAAAAAAGGACCGTTTATTATCGTATCGGGACATGACTTTAAAGATTTGGAAATGCTGCTGGAACAGACCAAAGGCACAGGTATTAATATTTATACCCATGGGGAAATGCTGCCGGGTCACGGCTATGAAGGATTGAAAAAATATCCGCATCTGGTGGGCAATTTTGGCGGTGCATGGCAGGACCAGCAGAAAGAATTTGACAATCTGCCGGGCTGTATTTTAATGACAACAAATTGTCTGATGCGTCCGCGTGAGGGGTATAAGGACAGGATTTACAGCACCAATGTTGTCGGCTGGGAAGGAGTAAAGTATATTCCTAAAAAGGAAAACGGCGAAAAGGATTTTCATGAAATCATTGAACAGGCATTGGCATTAGGTGGATTTTCCGATGATGAAGAAGAAAAGGAAATTACAGTGGGTTTTGCACATCAGGCGGTGTTGACCTGTGCTGAAAAGATAGTAGAAGCCGTAAAGGACGGAACAATCCGCCATTTCTTTTTAATCGGCGGCTGTGACGGTGCCAGACCGGGAAGAAATTATTATACGGAATTTGCAAAAATGGTGCCGCAGGACTGTGTGATTCTGACACTGGCATGTGGAAAATACCGGTTTAATAAGCTGGACTTTGGTGAAATTGCCGGACTGCCGCGTCTGATGGACGTCGGACAGTGTAACGATGTTTATTCGGCGGTACGCATTGCCACTGCACTTGCCGATGCGTTTAATACCGATGTAAACGGACTGCCTCTTTCCATGATTGTGTCCTGGTATGAGCAGAAAGCAGTAGCGGATTTGCTCGCACTGTTAAGCCTTGGCGTCAGAAACATTTATTTAGGACCGACACTCCCTGCCTTTTTAAGCCCGAATGTATTGCAGTATCTGGTGGATACGTTTCATATCCGCGCAATCAGCAACGCGGAAGATGATATTAAGACGTGCCTGAAGCAGAATATTGCATAAAGCACTTAGAATTTTCGAGAGTTGTTTATATTATGGGAAATAAACAACTCTCAAAAAATCTTGTTATGGAAAGAGAACAACAGCCGGAAATTTTAAAATCCATATTAGATTAGGCTTCAAAAAAACAATAAAAATACAAAGAATGACCGGAATAATGGCGTGATCGGCTCCCGCCAGGGTAAAGCCCGCCGCCGACATTTGCT
>OGDD01001014.1_pt1 | contig 23934 bp, 19 predicted proteins | sample 1570301 | NCBI WGS metagenome assembly OGDD01 (sample SAMEA2581971, study PRJEB24529) | metagenome | biome: Human gut stool | place: China | collected 2011 | reverse complement strand
GTGGCGGAAGAAAAGCTTTATTACTATTTTAAAGTCGTTTCCGGCAAAAATGTCTTGTTTGCCGTTGGCGTTCGCGCCGCCGTTGACATGGTCGCGCGCGAATACGACGCCGCGGGTCACGGCGAGTGCCGCAGCTTCGGCGGCCTGGTGCGTCATGACCTCGAAGTCCTCGGCCTCGCGGGAGCGCAGCTGCTTCAAGACGAAGTCGGCCACGGGCATGCGGCCCGGGGGGTTGCCGATGCCGGCGCGGATGCGCGAAAAGTCGCGGCTGCCGAGCTTGTCGATGATGGAGCGCAGGCCGTTGTGGCCGGCGTGGCCGCCGCCGACCTTCACGCGCACGTCGCCCGCGGGGATATCGAGCTCGTCGTGGATGACGAGCAGCTCCTCGGGCTTGACCTTGTGCTGCGCGCAGAGCTTGGAGATGGGGCCGCCGCTCGTGTTCATGTAGGACTGGGGTTTGACCAGGACGACCTCGCGCTTACCGCCTTCGGCCTCAGCGTCGTTGACGTTGATGACGGCGACCTCGGCGCCCGCCTGGTTCTTCCAATAGCTGACGCCCGCCTTCTCGGCCAGGACGTCGATCGCGCAAAAGCCGGCGTTGTGACGGGTTGCGGCGTATTCCTCGCCGGGGTTGCCGAGTCCGGCGACCATGCGGATGGGCTTGGGCTGTGCTGCGGCCATGGGGCTCCTTGCGTTCGTTATGTACCTGCCGAGTATGGTGGCGGTGGGTGGATGAGCTGTCAAATCGGGGCGCGCGGGATGTGGAGGGCGGCGGGGGTGTCGACTTGGGGGCGGTCTGCCTTCTTGCTGTGCGGTACTATCAATTCATGGGCGTCGTCGTCCGACGTCCGATTTGATACCGAACATCAAGGAGTCCCCATGGATGTCACCGCGATTGTAATGGCCGCAGGCGAGGGCACGCGCATGAAGTCGAATCATGCCAAGGTGTCCCACCAGATTCTCGGCAAGCCCATGGCCTGCTGGGTCATCGATGCGGCGCTGGCCGCTGGATGCACCCGCGTGGTCGTGGTGGTGGGCAGCCACTCCGACGAGGTGCGCGCGCTGATCTCCGCTGCCTACGAGGGCACGCCTGCCGCCGACGCCATCGAGTGCGTCGAGCAGGTCGAGCGCCTGGGCACTGCGCATGCCGTCCGCACCGCGCTGGATGCGACAGGCATCGACGCCGGTCCCGTGGTGGTCTTGAACGGCGACCTTCCGCTCATCCAGGCCGATACCATCGCCGCCTTCGCCAACACCGTCGCCAACGGTTCGAACGCCGGTGCCGTGCTCACCTTCACCCCGCCCGTGCCCTTTGGCTACGGCCGCATCGAGCTGGCCGAGGACGGGACCGTCAACCGCATCATCGAGCAGAAGGACTGCACGCCCGAGCAGGACGCCGAGCTCCTCGAGTGCAACGCCGGCTGCTACGCCTTCGACGGAGCGCTCCTTGCCGCCCACATCGGCGAGGTCGGCAACGACAACGCGCAGGCCGAGTATTACCTGCCCGACATGGTTGAGATCCTTAAACGCCACGGCCATGCCGTGACCATCTCCCACTGCGAGGATTACCGCGACGGCCTGGGTGTGAATAGCCGCGTGCAGCTCGCCGAGCTCACCGCCATCGCCCGCGACCGCATCAACGAGCGCTTCATGACCGAGGGCGTCACCTTTATCGATCCCGCCCAGGCCTGGATCGGCCCCGATGCGCAGATTGGTCGCGACACCATCGTGTGGCCGCAGACTCATCTCATCGGCGCCTGCCGCATCGGCGAGGGCTGCCAGCTCGGCCCGAACAGCCGCCTCACGAATGTCGTGGCGGGCAACGATTGCTCGCTCGACGAGACGGTCGCCATCGACGTCGTGATCGAGAACGGTGTGACCTGCGGTCCGCGCGCCTACCTGCGCCCGGGTACGCACCTTTTGGACGGCGCGCACGTGGGTACGCATGTCGAGATCAAGAAGTCCACGATCGGCGAGGGCTCCAAGGTCCCGCATCTCTCCTATATCGGCGACACCACGATGGGCGCGGGCGTGAACGTTGGCGCCGGCTCCATCACCTGCAACTACGATGGCAAGAACAAGCACGCCACCACCATCGGCGACCGCACGTTCATCGGCTCCGACACCATGATGGTCGCTCCCGTGAACATCGGCGCGGACGTGGTGATCGGAGCGAGCAGCTGCATCACCCGCGACGTGCCGGACGGCGCCTTGGCCGTGGAGCGTTCCGACCAGCGCATTGTCGAGGGCTACACCGAGCTGCGTCGCGCCCGCCTGTAACCCTTTCGGATGTGTAATTGGGGACGGGTGCGAATTGCACATCCTGCTGATGGGCCTGCCGGTCGTCCGATTTCGGGCGGCCGGCTTTTTCATGTCGAGACCCAAAGATGTGTAATTTGCACCCGTCCCCAATTACACATTATCGGTGGTCAATTAGCTGGCAAAGTGGCTAATATATAGAACGTGTAAGGAAGTTGTGGCGTATAAAGGAGAAGTCATGCCGACAACCGATCCCAAAAAGACCGTGGATATGAGCAAGATCCTGCGAGTGTACTCCGGTTCCTCCAACCGTCCGCTCGCCCAGAAGATCGCCAATCAGCTCGGCGTGGAGCTCTCCGGCCTTACGCTCAAGCAGTTCGCCAACGGCGAGATCTACGCTCGCTATGACGAGACCGTCCGCGGCGCCGACGTCTTCCTGATCCAGTCCGTTGCCGGCGAGAACGTCAATGACATGCTCATGGAGCTCCTCATCGCCACGGATGCCGCCAAGCGCGCTTCCGCCCGCTCCATCACCGCCGTCATCACCCACTACGGCTACGCCCGTCAGGACCGCAAGGCCGGCCCGCGTGAGCCCATCACCGCCCGCCTCGTCGCCAACCTGCTCGAGTGCGCCGGCGTGGACCGCATCATCACGCTCGACCTGCACCAGGGCCAGATCCAGGGCTTCTTCGACATCCCGGTGAACCACCTCTCCGCTCTGCCGCTCTTCGCTGACTACTACGACGCCATGGGCTTCGACACCGACAACCTCGTCGTCGTCTCCCCCGACGTGGGTCGCGCCAAGGCCGCCAAGAAGCTGTCCGACATGCTCGGCTGCTCGCTGGCCATCGCCCACAAGGGCCGTCCGCGCCACAACGCCGCCGAGGTCATGGGCATCATCGGTGACATCAAGGGCAAGACCTGCATCATCAACGATGACATGATCGACACCGCGGGCACCCTGTGCGCCAACGTGCGCGAGCTCAAGGCCCTCGGCGCCGGCGACATCTACGTGTGCGCCACCCACGGCATCTTCTCCGGCGAGGCCGTCCAGCGCCTGAACGACGCTCCGATCGTCGAGTGTGTGGTCACCGACGCCATCCCCGTCGAGGAGGGTGGCAAGATCAAGACCATCTCCGTGGCCGGTGAGTTCGCCGAGACCATCTCCGCCGTGTACTACGAGCAGTCCGTGAGCACGCTCGTGGGCGGCGACTTCGCGATGTAGCGAACATGTTCAATGTGAGCGGTGGTTCGTCCGCCGCTCGTTCGGCCGGGTCCCTGGCGGGCCCGGCTGTTTCTTAAAGGGGCGATTTGCAGAAGAGAGGGGGAGCGGATGGCGCAGGCGCCAAGGCATACGGCATTTGGAACCATGCACCCCGCGGTGCCGGCTGAGTTTCTCGCGTGCACGCTCGGCCTGACCATGTTCGCACCGCATCCGGTGCTGGTGTCGCTGTCTCTCGCGGGGGCGCTTACGTACGGCGCCGTTGCCCGCGGTGTTCGTCCCACGCTGCTCGCCTTGCGTTGGCAGCTTCCGCTCATCGCGTTGCTGGCTTGCGTGAACCCTCTGTTCGCGCAGCGGGGGAGCACGTTGCTGTTCTCGCCGTTCGGCATGCCGGTGTACGCCGAGAGTCTGCTGTACGGCGTTGTCATGGCGGTGATGTTCATGGCGAGTGTCCTGTGGTTCCGGGCCGCCCGCGATATCTTGCCGCAGGACAAGGTGCTCTCCCTATTCGGCAACGCGGCGCCGGTCGTATCGCTCATGATCTCGATGACGATGCGCCTCATCCCGCGCTTCGTGCGACAGGGGCATGTGATCGCCGATGTGCAGGGTGTGGCTCTGAGCTGCGCCGATGAAAATGGTCGCCGGCGTGCCGGCGAGCGTCGCGGTCTTGTGCGCCGCCGCATGCGGCAGAGCTCGGTGCTTATGGGCTGGGCCATGGAAGACTCCCTGGAAACTGCCGACGCCATGCGTGCGCGCGGCTGGGGCGCCGCGGAGCGCCGAACCACGTACGTTCGCTATCGCTTCACTTCGCGCGACATGTTCGGCCTGGCGCTCGTCGCGGCTTTCGGCGCCCTCTGCATCGCGGTGGCGTGGCGGTCCTCGTCCTTTGCGTTTTATCCACAGCTCTCGCCCTTGGGTCCTTGGCCGAGCTACATTCCCTACGCCGCTTGGATGTTCGTTCCCGCGGCGCTGCACGTGTATGAGAGGAGCGTGTTCGCATGAGCGATGAGGGTGTCGCGCTCGCGTACGATGACGTGACGTTTCGCTATCCGGGCTCTCATGGTGACGTGCTGAGCGGCGTGTCCATGGCCGTTCCCGCCGGTGCGTTCGCGCTGCTGGTGGGAGGCACCGGTTCGGGCAAGTCGACGTTGCTCTCGCTGGCCAAGCCGCAAATCGCCCCTGCGGGGGACCGCGCCGGCCAGGTGCGCGTGTTCGGCAGACCCGTGGATGACTTGGATGGGGCCGCAGCATGTGAGGTCGGCTATGTGTTCCAAGACCCCGATAACCAGATCGTGTGCGACAGCGTGTGGCACGAGATGGCATTCGGCTTGGAAAACCTCGGTACGCCCCAGGGTGAGATGCGCCGTCGTGTTGCCGAGGCGAGCTACTTCTTTGGCATGGGGCCGTGGTTCCACAGCGATACGGATGCGCTTTCGGGCGGCCGCAAGCAGCTGCTGGCGCTTGCCTCGACGCTCGTCATGCAACCGCGCGTGCTGCTGCTCGACGAGCCGACGGCGCAGCTCGACCCCATCGCGGCGCGCAATTTCCTGCATGCCTTATTCCGCGTGAACCGGGAGCTGGGATGCACCGTGGTTGTTGCGACGCACGAGCCCGAGCTGATGGCTGATTACGCGACCTGTGCGTTCGAGCTGGTGGACGGCGCCGTGAGGCCGGTTGAGGACCTGGGGCGCTTCAAGTGCGAGGCCACGTTGGCAGAGCGTGGAGCGCTCTGCGATGCGAATGCCCCGGCCGCCGTGTCGGCGCGCGGTGCGTGGTTCCGGTACGGCCGCGATGACGACTGGGTACTGCGCGGTTTGGATCTTGAGGTGCGCCAGGGCGAAGTGCATGCCCTGGTTGGCGGTAACGGCTGTGGCAAATCGACGCTGCTCGCCCTTATCGCGGGCACGCGCCGTGCGCAGCGGGGCGAGGTACGCTCCGTGATTTCGGCCAAGGCGATGCTTCCCCAGGATCCCAAGGCCCTTTTTGCTGAGGAGCATGTGGACGATGAGCTCATGGAATGGGCGCATATCGGCGGATATGGCGCAGATGAGGCTCGGGCCATGATGGGGGAGCTCGGTCTTGCCGACCGTGCCGGCCTGCATCCGTACGACCTGTCCGGCGGTCAACGCCAGATGCTCGCCTTGGGTAAGTTGCTCCTCGTTCATCCACGGCTTCTGCTGCTCGACGAGCCAACCAAGGGTCTCGACCGCGCCGCCCGCGAGCATGTGGCCGGCATGATAGAGGCTGCTCGCCGCGATGGTGTTACGGTTGTCGTATCCACGCACGACCTGGCGTTCGTGCGCCGCATCGCCGACCGCGTGTCGCTTATGTTCGATGGCGAGCTTGCCTGCACGGAGCCCGTGGGCGAGTTCTTCCGCAACAACCTGTTCTACCGGCCATGATGGTGGGGGATGAGATGCGTTTGAGCGGCATGTGCGGACACATTCTCGAAATTGCGCTGCTGGCTGCAGTTCCCCTGGTCATGGGCGCGGCATTGCTGACGGGGACGGCAAACGCCGCACTGCTCATGATGGTGGTCGTGACGCTGGTGCTCGTTCTGTTCTTCCTGGGGTACGAGCGGAGCCAGCCTGCGCTGCGCCAGATCATGCCCACGCTGGTGCTCGCCGCGTGCGCGGCGGCGGGGCGCATCCTGTTCGCGCCTATTCCGGACTTCAAGCCGCTTTCCGCGATCGCCATCATCGCCGGCGCGACGTTGGGCCCGCGCAACGGCTTCATGGTCGGTGCGCTCGCGGCGCTTACCAGCAATTTCTTTTTCGGCCAGGGGCTGTGGAGCCCATGGCAGATGTATGCCTGGGGCGTGGTGGGATACGTGGGCGGCATGCTGGCTCGGTCCGGCGTGTTCGATAACCGCACGGCTGGCCGCCCGCGCGTATGGGCGCTCGTGCTCATGGGGCTGGCATCCGGCGCCCTATACGGCGTGATCATCAATGCATATGGCGTGCTGGGATTCGTGCGCCCGCTCACATGGGCCGGTGCGCTGGCCTACGTGGCCGCATCCCTGCCCTTCGACGCGATGCACGGCGTGGCGACTGCCCTGTTCCTCGCGGTTTTGTACGGCCCGTGGACGCGCCGCATCCGTCGAGTCGTGCGCAAGTACGGGCTGTAGCGTCTGCGCGCCGGCCCTACAGTTCGATCTCCAGCGTGACGGGGCAGTGGTCGGAGCCAAAGATGTCGTTGCGGATGCCGCAGGCGCGCACGAGGTCGGCGATTGCGTCGCTTACCAGGAAGTAGTCGATGCGCCAGCCCGCGTTGTTCTTGCGCGCGTTGAAGCGGTAGCTCCACCAGCTGTAGGCGCCCTCCAGGTCGGGGTTGGCGGCGCGGAACGTGTCGGTGTACCCCGCATCCAGCAGCTCGCCGAACTTCGCGCGCTCCTCGTCGGAAAAGCCGGCGTTGCCGCGGTTGGACTTGGGGTTCTTGAGGTCGATCTCGTTGTGCGCGACGTTAAAATCGCCGCAGGTCACAACGGGCTTGCCCGTTTCGTCCTCGAGCGAGCGCAGGAAGGTGCGGTAGGCGTCGTCCCAAGCCATGCGCGTGCTCAGACGGGCGAGCTCGCCCTGCGCGTTGGGGGTGTACACGTCCACGAACCAAAAGCGCTCGAACTCCAGGGCGCACACGCGACCCTCGGTGGCGGCGACGGCGACCAGTTCGAGTTCGTCGTCGGAGAGGCCTGCGGCGCGCCCGGCTGCGAGCACGGCGTCTGCGTGACGTACGGAAAGGGGCTCCTCGCGGCAGAACACGGCCGTGCCGGAGTAACCCATGCGCTCAGCGTAGCTCCACACCTGGTGATAACCGGGAAGGTCGAGCTCGACCTGACCCTCCTGCAGTTTGGTCTCCTGCAGGCCGAGGATGTCGGCGTCGAGTTCGGCCACGATGTCGGTGAAGCTCGGGTCCTTTTTGAGCACGGCGCGCAGGCCGTTGACGTTCCACGAGGCGAGCTTGAGCGTGCGGGAAGCGGTGTCGGTCATGATGGTCTCCTTCGGCGGCGCACAGCGCCGGATATGTCGAAGGGCCCGGTCGGCGTTGCGCGCGCCGATGAAATGGGCCCAGCAGGGTATCGCATGGCTAACTATACTAGATGGCGGTGGCGCCGCGATTGCGGTTTGGCGAAAGCCTCGCCTGGTTGCGCCGTCATCTCGCGTCCGAAGCTTTCGAGAGGGGAAGTCCATGTCCCGAGCCATCACCGATCCCGCCCTCGCGCAGTGCGCCCTCGCGGATCTGTTCGAAACGCACTCCAACGCGGTGTTCTTCGGTGGGGCCGGGGTTTCGACGGCGAGCGGCATACCTGATTTTCGCAGTCAGGACGGTCTGTATAGCCAGCGGTTCGCCTATCCGCCCGAGACGATGCTCTCGCACGGTTTTTACGAGGCGCACCGCCCCGAGTTCTACGATTTTTATCGCGAGAAGATGATCGCACTCGATGCGAAGCCCAATGCGTGCCACCTCAAGCTCGCTGAACTCGAGCGGGCGGGCGTGCTCTCCGCCGTCGTGACGCAAAACATTGACGGCCTTCACCAGGCCGCCGGCTCGCGTGCGGTTTACGAGCTGCACCGCAACATCTGCCGTTCGTGCGGGGCCGTGTACGATGCCGCGTGGGTTATGTCGCGCGAGCACGACGGCGACGACGGCGTTCCGGTGTGCCCGGCGTGCGGGGGCGCCATCAAGCCCGATGTAGTGCTTTACGAGGAGCCCCTCGATGGGGAGGTGCTCGACGGGGCCGTGCGCGCGATCTCGCAGGCCGACGCCCTCATCATTGGCGGTACCTCGCTGGTGGTCTATCCGGCTGCCGGATTGACGCGCTTCTTCCAGGGTGATTCCCTGGTCATCGTGAATCGCGACCCCACGCCCCAGGACGAGCGCGCCGACCTGATCATCTCCTGCGATATCGCCCGCGCATTCGAGTTCTAGGTCCTCGTCACGGCCCGCCGCCACTTTCGCGCAACGTAAAACGAGTGGGCTGGATACAATAGAACGAGTTTGTCTGTTTCGAAAGGATCCTCATGGCACGCGATTCCAAAGTTTGGCGCTGCGGAAAATACGAGCTGAAGTTCGACCGCCCGCGCATCATGGGCGTCCTCAACGTCACGCCCGATTCCTTCAGTGACGGTGGCGAGCACCTCGATACCGACGCCGCGATCGCGCACGGCCTCAAGATGCTCGACGATGGTGCCGATATCATCGACGTCGGCGGCGAGTCGACCCGTCCCGGTTTCACCCCGGGCGATCCCGACACCGAGGCGCGCCGCGTGCTGCCGGTCGTGCAGGCGCTCGCCAAGGCCGGCGCCGTTGTGTCTATCGATACCCGCCATGTGGAAGTCGCCAAGGCGGCCGTCCGCGTGGGAGCCTCCATCGTCAACGACGTGACGGGCTTCACCGACCCGCGCATGGTCGATTTCGTCAAGGAGAGCGACTGCGGCCTGGTGGTCATGCATGCCGGCGAGGTTGCCGACGTCGAGCGTCCCCGCACGCACACCGAGGTCCAGCTCGACACCTCCGCCGCCGCATTCATGGCGCAGAAGGCTCGCGAGGCCGAGGAGGCCGCTCGCGCGCTGGGCGCCACCGGCAAGTCCAAGCGCGCCGCCAAGGCAAAGCTCATCTCCGGCATGGTGCAGCCCCTGCAGCCGCAGCTGCCGTTCGACGCGCCGGCTCCCGCAGCCGATGCCGAGCAGGCCGCGCCGGCCCCCGGCGCATCTGCCGCCGTGGCGTTCGATGCGACCGACGCGGATGCCGTGAGCGCATCGGTCGAAGACGCACCTTCCAGCGACGATCTTGCGGCCGTCATGGCGCGCTCCGGGGCCACCGCATACAACGGCAGCCGCTCCGCGCAGCTCCGCCGCTTCACCCTGCCCGATTCGGCCCCGATCATGCGTCGCGTCATGGGCTTCCTGTCCGACCAGGCCCGCGCACTCATACACGCAGGCGTGGCCCGCGAGCGCATCTGCCTGGATCCGGGCTCGGGTTTTGGCAAGGAGGCCAACGAGGACATCGTTATCCAACGCGAGCTGGGCAAGATCGCCTCGCTGGGCTATCCCACGCTGTGTGCCGTATCGCGCAAGCGCCTGGTGGGCGCCATCTCGGGCGTGGCAAACGCCAGGGAGCGCGACATCGCCACGTTCGGCGTGTGCCTGGGCGCCATCGAGCAGGGCGCAAACATCGTGCGCGTGCACAACGTTGCCGGGTTCGCCCAGTTCCTGAATGGTTTTTGGGCGATCGCCCGCCCGCAGCCGCGCCGCGCCTACGTGGCGCTCGGCTCCAACGAGGGCGACCGTTTGGAGAACATCCGCACCGCGCGCGACTTCATTGCCCAGATCCCCATGACGTGTGTGTCGAGCTGCTCGCGCATTTACGAGAGCGAGCCCGCCTACGAAACGGATCAGGATGCCTTTGCCAATGCGGTGATCGAGATCAAGACCGAGCTGGCGCCGCTCATCCTGCTGGATGAGCTGGGCAAGGTGGAGCTGCAGCTGGGCCGCGACCGCTCCGGCAAGGCCAAGGCAAACGGCCCGCGCCCCATCGATTGCGACCTTTTGTGGATGGACAACGAGATTCACGGCGGCAACAAGCTGCGCCTGCCGCATCCCGGTCTGGGAGAGCGCGACTTTGTGCTGGTGCCGCTCGAGGACCTCATGCACAACCCGGCGCGCTTCTTCCGCTACGAGGGCATCGACGTCAAGGAGCCCGAGGACCGCGTGGGCCACGTCGTCGCCGAGCTCGGCACGCTGTAGCGTTCGACCCTTTACGCCAGGCGGCGGTAGATCTCGCAGATGCCCTTGATGGTGAGTTGGGGGTCGACGTGGTCGAACGCGTCGGTGGCCTCGGCCACCACGCGCGCAAGGCCGCCGGTGGCGATGACGGTCGCGTCTTCGCAATCGAGCTCGCGCTTGATGCGCGCAATCAGACCCTCGGCCATCGCGGCGGCACCCACCACGGTGCCGCTTTGCACGGCCTCCACGGTGGTGTGGCCGATCGTGGCCTTGGGCGCTTCGAGCGGGACGCTTGCCAATCGGGCGGCGCGCGCGGTCAGGGCGTCGAGCGAGATGCGGATCCCCGGCGCGATGCACCCTCCGATGTAGGCGCCGCGCCCGTCGACCACGTCGATGTTGGTGGCGGTGCCAAAATCGACCACGATGCTCGGTGCGCCGTACAGTGCGGCCGCCGCCGTGGCGTTGGCGATGCGATCGGCTCCCACCTCGGACGGGTTGGGCGCGTCGATGCTGGTTACCGCTTCGGTCTCACGGCCCACAACCATCAGGCGCGCGCCCATCTCTCGGGCCACGCCCTCCCATTCGCGCATGAGCTGCGGCACCACGCCGGCAAACGCGATGGCGTGGACGCAGCCCAGGTCCAGGCCGTCCTTGTGGAAATAGCCGAGCAGGCGTACGTGCAGTTCGTCTTTGGTGAGCGTGCGGTCCGTGGGCATGCGCCATGCGTGTACGAGCTCGTCGCCGTCAAAGAGGCCGAGTGCGGTTTGGGTGTTGCCCATATCGATGGCCAAAAGCATGGTCGTCTCCCGTTGAATGTCATGCGGACGCTGCGGAAATAGGGTCGACAGGGTGTCCTGAGCGACAGCGCACATTGTATACTTATCGCTTGCACGTGCGCTCCGCGGCGCACAAACGTTTTCGGTTTCCGAGGAGTCTCATGAACAAGAAGGCCAAGCGCCGTCTGGTGGTGACCGGCGGTATCGTCGCCATCGCCATGCTCGTGATCGTCGCCATCGCCGGCTCCGGCGGGGCGGCCTCGTCGCTCACGGTGGGCGACCTGCTCACCGGCGATTACGCCGGCAAGAAGGTCCAGGTCACCGGCTCGGTTGTCGACGGCTCGATCGAGACGGACGGCACCGCGGTCCGTTTTGACATCCCCCCCGAGGAGGGCGACGGGAGCGAGTCGGTCCGGGTCGTCTACGAGGGCGCGCTGCCCGCGACCTTCGGTTCGGGCGTCGTCGCCATCTGCACCGGCACGGTCGAGAACCCGCCCATGCTCAAGTGCACCGAGATGGTCACCAAGTGCCCGTCCAAGTACGAGAGCGCCGAGGGCTCCCTCACCGTCAAGGGCCTCATCGACCAGGCCGACACCATGATGTTCGAGGACACCAAGGTGTGCGGCTACATCCAGGGCGAGGTCAACGATGCCGGTGCGGATTACCGCTTTGTCATCGAGTCCCAGGGCGCCACGTTGAAGGTGGTGTACGATGGGGGCCTCGACGAGCAGATCGCCGACGGCGTCGCCGTCGTGCTCTCGGGTCACCTCGATTCCGATGGCATCTTCGTCGCAACGGAGCAGCCCGCCATCGACTCCTCCATCTCAAAGTAGTTCACGGCGTTGCCGGGGCCCCGGATGTGAATGCGCGTCCGGGGCTCCGGTGGGTCGGCTGGGCGTCCGCCTTGCATCGTCGGCGATGCGCGCGGGCGCCCCTTCGCACCAGAAAGGTTTCCCATGACCTCAACTCTTGGCAATACCCTGCAGAGCCTGGCGCTCGTGTTTTCCGTCGTTTCGGCGTTGATGCTCATCGCGGGTTCGAAGCGTCCGAGCTCGCGTCCGGCACGCACCGGATACGCGTTCGTGTACGCCTCCTTCGCGCTGCTCACCGCCTGCGTGGTCATTGTGCTCATGGGCATGCTGACCGAGGATTACACCCTGGCCTACGTGGTCTCGAACTATCCCGCGACCGATAGCCCCCTGCAGCCGCTCTACCGCGTGAGTGCCGTGTGGGCCGGCCGCCAGGGCTCGCTTTTGCTGTGGACGTGGCTCATTTCCGCATTCGCCGCGGCCCAGGCGTATCGTCGCCGCCGTGCGAGCGAAGAGCTCACGTGCGCGGCCCTCGGCGTGACCGAGATCGTGGTCGCGCTGTTCACCGCCACGCTCGTCTTTTCGGCGTCCAACAATCCGTTTATGGCCACGGCCGCGGAGTACCTCAACGCCGACGGCACCCTGGTGTCCAAGATCGGCGGCATGAACCCGCTGCTCATGCATTGGGCAATGATCCTGCACCCGCCGGCGACCTTTATCGGCTACGCCGCGATGACCATCCCGTTCGCCTACGCCATGGCCGCACTCATCACCGGCGACCTGTCCGCGCGCTGGGTCGAGCTGTGCGACCGCATGGCGGTGTTCGGTTTCATCTTCCTGTCCATCGGCATGGGCCTGGGTGCGGTGTGGGCTTACGTCGTGCTCGGGTGGGGAGGCTTCTGGGCGTGGGACGCCGTGGAAAACGCCAGCCTCATGAGCTGGCTCACGTGCGTCGCTATGATCCATAGCTTCACGATGTACCGCAAGCGTGGCATCTTCAAGCGTTGGAGTATGCTGTCGGCCACGATCACCTTCATCTTCGTGGTGCTCGGCACCTTTATCACGCGTTCCGGCCTGGTGCAGAGCGTGCACGCGTTCGCCGAGGACCCGGTGTCCACCTATTTCTTCCTCGCCATCATGGTGGTGAGCGGTTTGGCGTTCCTGATCGGCGTCGCGTACCGCCATGCCGAGTTTGGCGAGGACGACGGTGAGATCGAGTCCATGATCTCTAAGAACGGGTCGTACTACCTGACCAATATCGTGATGCTCATGGCTGGCGTGCTCGTGGCCTACCTCACGGTGTCGAGCGCCCTGCCGAGTTGGATGCCGCTGGGCGGCGCGGTGGTTGCCGCCGGCGCGTACAATGCCGTGGCCCGTCCCGTGGCCGTGTTCGTGGTTTTGCTCATGGCCGTGTGCCCCATGCTGGGCTGGCGTAAGACCGACCGTGCCAAGTTCGCCCGGCACATGCGCATCCCCGCCATCGCCGGCGCGGCGGTGTTCGTCGCTCTCATGGCGTACTTCGCACTGGTGCTGGTCCCCGAGTATCACGAGATCATTGCGGCCGGCGGGGCGGCGGGCGAGGCGCTTGCCGAGCAGGGGCCCGCGGTTTATTACTTCGGTTTGACGGTGCTCGCCTTCGCGTCTGCCGCCCTGCTGTTCACGAGCTCGCTGTATCTGTTGGGTCGCGGTGTGCGCGGCCGTATGCGTGCCAAGGGCGAGGGCATGCCGCTCGCGCTGGTCAACCTGTTCCGCCGTTCGCCCGCGCAGGCCGGTGGCTACCTGTGCCACCTGGGCGTTGCCATCGTGGTGGTGGGTCTGGTGGGTTCCATGATGTATGTGCGCGAGGCCACGGTGAACCTGGCGGGCGAGGCCGGCGAGTCGGTGCGCGTGGGCGCCTATGAGCTTACATTCACGGACAGCGAACGCTATTCCGACGATCAGAACAACGAGATCATGCGCGTTGAGCTCGACGTGACGAACGCCGAGACCGGGCGGCCGCTCGGACACGTGGCGCCCTCCATGAAGGTCGCGGCCGCCACGAGTCAGACCACGCTCGATGCAGCCGTCATCACGTTCCCGCTCGAGGACCTGTTCGTGGCGTTCCAGGGTCTGAACCCGGACGGCAGCCTGTCGCTCAACGCCAAGGTGAACCCGCTCATCCTGTTCACGTGGGCGGGTGGCGCGATCTCCACGCTGGGCATCGTGCTCGCGTTCGCACCCCGCCGCGCCACGCCGCTTTTGGCAGCCGACGAGCGCGAGCGTGCGGCCGTATCTTGTGCCGAGGGTGAGCTGCATGAGTAGCCCTGTCCCCGAATCCGCAGCGCCGCTCGCCATTGAGGCCAGAGGGCTCGTCAAGCAGTTCGGCGGCCGTCGTGCGCTCGACGGCCTCGACCTGGAGCTGCCACAGGGTGGGTTCCTCTCCATCTTTGGCCCCAATGGCGCCGGAAAAACCACGCTTCTGCGCGAGCTTGCCCTTCTGGCGCGGCCAACTGGCGGTGAGCTGCGGATTCTCGGCGTCGATGCCCTTGAAGAGCCCGACGTCTTGCGCTCCCGCATCGGCCTCATCTCGCACAAGTCCATGCTTTACGGCGATTTGACCGCACGTGAGAACCTGGCGTTCTTTGCGAGCCTGTACGGGTTGGAGGGGTCGGAGGCGAGCGCTCGCATCGATGAGCTGCTGCGCCTGGTCGAGCTCGACCATCGCGCGAACGATTGTGCCCGTACCTTCTCGCGCGGCATGCAGCAGCGCCTCTCCATTGCCCGCGCCCTCATCAACGACCCTGAGCTCGTGTTGCTCGACGAGCCGTATTCGGGCCTCGATCCGCATGCCGCGGAGCTCTTCGATCGCCTGATCGCCCGCGTTCGCGATGGGCGCACGTTCGTGATGGTCAGCCACGACCTCGAAAAGGGCTTTGACCTGTGTACCCACGCGCTCATCATGGCGCGTGGACGCGCGGTGGTGTGTGCCGAGACGGCCAAGATCGATCGCGCGGCCTTCCGAGACCTGTATTTGGCTACCGTTGGAATGGGGGTGGCGTAAATGGCTGGGATGCATCGCGGGAAATCCGGCGTCGATCGGGTCGAACGTCTGCGCCCCTCTGCGTTCGCGCAGTACAGGGCCCTACTTGCCAAAGACGTTCGGCAGGAGCTCCGCACGCGCGAGATGCTCACGTCGATGATCGTCTACTCGCTGCTCGTGCTCACCATTTACGGCGCCGCGCTCGCCCAGGTGGGGGACAAGCTGCAGGTCGTATCGTTCGCGGGCGGTCTGCTGTGGGCGCTCATCGTGTTCACGAGTCTCCTGGGGCTGAATCGCAGTTTCAGTCATGAGACCGAGTCGGGTTGCCTCGAGGGGATTTTGCTCGCGCCGATCGACCGCGCGGTGGTGTTTCTTGCCAAGGCGACGTCCAACTTGCTGTTCCTTCTGATGGTCGAGTTGGTCACGGTTCCGCTGTTCTTCGTGTTCTTCCTTTCGGGTGCCGAGTTGCCGCCCACGACCCCCATGATCTTGCTGCCGCTGCTGGTCGGTACGATCGGCGTGGCGGGGGTTGGCACGCTGTTGTCCACCATGGCGATCGACACGCGCGGCCGCGACGTGCTGCTCGCGATTTTGTTCATCCCCGTGGCATTTCCACTGCTGTACGCTTGCGTCTCCGCGACCGGTGTTGCGCTGATGGGCGTCGAGGGAACCTTTGCCACGTTCTGGCGGAGCCTGGCGCTCGCCGCCGCGTATGACGTGGTGATGGTTGCCGCCGCGTGGGGCCTGTACGAATTCGCCCTCGATTCCTAGCGCTCTATGATCTGCCAGTTTCCATCGAGACCGTGCCCGCGTGCCGAGTGCCGAGTGCCGCGTGCCGAGTGCCGCGTGCCGTGCGTTGCCTCCGCCTTCATCTATCGGGGTTGCGCCCGTGCGGCATGCGCTAGTATGTAGTGACGAAAATCGCAGGTTCGTGGCGTAAGCGTCCGATGCCTGCCATCTGCATGGAAGGGAGCAAGATGCGCGAGAAGCTCGCCGACAGGCTGGTGCCCGCATTGCTCGCGATAGGCGCCGTGCTCACTGCGATCGACGTGGTGTGGACGTTCACGGTGGCTCCGCTGGTACAGGGAGCGAGGCTCTCAGAGCCCGCGATTATCGCCGGTCAGGTGGTCACCACCAAGTTGCTGCTCAGCCAAAAAATCTTTTATCTGCACGTCCCCGTGGCCGTGGCGTCGTTCGCGGCGATGGCGGTTGCCGCCTTTTTCGCCGCCCGCTTCCTTGCTACGAAGGACCGTGCGCACGACCGCGCATCTCGCACGGCAATGCAGGTCACGCTCGTGTTCATCATCGCCACGATGATCTCGGGCGACTTGTGGACGCGTTTCGAGTGGGGTGTCTGGTGGGTGTGGGAGCCGCGCCTCACCACGTATTTCATCCTCATGTTGCTGGTGATCGGCTACTTCATCCTGCGCAACGCGCTCGACGATCCCGAGCGTTCCGCACGCTTCGGCGCGGTGTTTTGCATCATTGCCTTCATCGATGCGCCCATCTCGTTCTTCATCACGCGCTTGGTGCCGAGCTCCGTGCACCCCGTGGTGTTCCGGACCGATTCGGGCTTGCCGCCGGCGATGCTCATTCCGTTCTTGCTCGGTTTGTTCGGCATGTGCATGATCGCGTTCGCTCTGTATCGCTATGCCCTGCGGGTCAATACCGCCGCGGATGAGGTGGAGGAGCTGAAGGAGCGCCTCGAGGAGCTCGATGCCTCGGCTCAGCGCGTCGCGGCCGATGAGGCGCTCGAGCGTCTGCAGGCTCAGGCCGCCGCGCTGGCTGCGACCGACCGCGTTACCGACCCCGTTGCCGACCGTGTTGTCGACCCCGCTACCGACCGTGCGGCCGACCCCGCCGCCCACGCGGGCGACGTGCCGCTCACCCCGTCCAAGGAGGATTAAATGGATCCGATTCTCTCCGAGGTCTATTCGACCGTGTTGCCCGCCGCCCCCTACGTGCTCGCTGCGTATGTGGGCATCCTGCTCGCCCTGTTCGCCTTCGTCTTCTCCCTTTGGCGTAAGTCCAAGCGCACCGAGGCCGATATCGACGCCCTCAAGCGCGCCCTCGAGGATCGTGAGCGCCGCGCGGGTAAGTAGTCGTGCCTGGCCAACGCGTGCGGGCGTGAATGGCGCGGCTGCTCGTGAGGCTATGAACGATTTGCCGCCAAGAAAAGGAGCTTATGAACCATTCGTTCATAAGCTCCTTTTTTGTACACGTATCTACCTGCGGAAATAATGCGCTCAAAACAGGTGGCAGGGGGTCAATCGTTCATAACCTCCAGCAGCTTTCGAAGGGCGAGCCTACTCGAGTTCAAACGCGCCGGTGTAGAGCTGGTAGTAGTAACCGCGCTTGGCGATGAGCTCGTCGTGCGTGCCACGCTCGATCACACGCCCGTGGTCCAGGCAGATGATCAGGTCCGAGTTGCGCACGGTGCTCAGGCGATGGGCAATCACGAAGGTCGTGCGACCCTGCATGAGCGCGTCCATACCGCGCTGCACGATGGCCTCGGTGCGCGTGTCGATGGAGCTCGTCGCCTCGTCCAGGATCATCGCCGGCGGATCGGCAACCGCGGCGCGCGCGATGGAGATGAGCTGGCGCTGTCCCTGCGAGAGCTGCGATCCGTTGCCGGTGAGCATGGTGTCGTACCCCTCGGGCAGGCGACGGATGAAGTCGTCGGCTCCCGCGAGCTCGGCGGCATGGATGCACTCCTCGTCTGTGGCCTCAAGGCTGCCGTAGCGGATGTTGTCCATCACGGTGCCGGTGAACAGGTTGACGTCCTGGAGCACCACGCCGAGCGAACGGCGCAGGTCTGCCTTGCGGATCTTGTTCACGTTGATGCCGTCGTAGCGGATCTTGCCGTCGGCGATGTCGTAGAAGCGGTTGATGAGGTTGGTGATCGTCGTCTTGCCCGCGCCCGTCGCGCCTACGAAGGCGACCTTCTGACCGGGCTTGGCGCACACGGACACGCCGTGCAAAACCTCGTGGTCCGGGGTATAGCCAAAGTCGACGTCGTCCATCTGCACGTCGCCGCGCAGGGGCTCGTAGGTCACGGTGCCGTCCGCGCGGTGCGGGTGCTTCCAGGCCCACAGGCCGGTGTGGTGGTCGGCCTCCTCGATCTGCCAGGTCTCGGGATTGACCTGGGCGTTCACGAGCGTGACATACCCATCGTCGGTCTCGGGCTCCTCGTCGAGTAGGGCGAAGATGCGCTCAGCGCCTGCCAGGCCCATGACCACGGCGTTGATCTGCTGGGAGATCTGGCCGATCTGGCCGCAGAACTGCTTGGTCATGTTGAGGAACGGAACCACCACGGCGATGGACAGCGGCAGGCCCGAGATGGACAGATTCGGAACGCCGAGCGCGAGGAACACGCCACCTGCCAGGGCAACCATCACGTAGATGAGGTTGCCGAGGTTCATGAGGACGGGCATGAGGATATTGGCGAACATGTTCGCCTTCTGGGACACCTCGAACAGGCGCTCGTTGCGCTCGTCGAAATCGGCCTCAGCGGCCGCCTCGTGGCAGAACGCCTTCACGACTTTCTGACCGCCCATGACCTCCTCGATATGGCCCTCGACCACACCGAGCTCGCGCTGCTGAGCGATGAAGAAGCGGGCGGAGTTTGAGCCGAGCACCTTGGTGAGTGCAACCATGCACAACACGCCGATGACGATGACCAGGCACATCCACACCGAGAAGTACAGCATGATGCTGAACACCGTGGTCAAAACGATGACGGTCATGACCAGGTTCGGCAGCGATTGCGAGATCATCTGGCGCAGGGTGTCGATGTCGTTGGTGTAGTGCGACATGATGTCGCCGCGCTGGTTGGTGTCGAAGTAGCGGATCGGCAGGTCCTGCATGTGGTTGAACATCTTCTCACGCAGCTTCATGAGCGATCCCTGCGTGACGACGCCCATGTAGCGGTTCCAGAAGAGCGAGGACAGGTTGCCGATGATGTAGATGACGGCGAGGGTGGTCACGAGGCCCAAGATCTGCGGGCGCGCGGCGGCCCAATCGCCGGTCTGCCAGGAGGTCGAGATGACCTCGAGGGCCTTCTGCAGGAAGACCGAACCGATGGAGTTGATGAGGGCGCACAGCACCACGCCGAGCATCACCAGCGGAAGCAGGACCGGATAGAACGAGAAGAGCATCTTGACGAGGCGCTTGAGCGTGCCGGGCCTGGAGCCCCTGGCGCGTACGTTGTTGGCGGGCTTACTCATGGGCCTCACCCCCTTCCTGCATCGTGGTTTCGAATGCGCGGGTAAGTTCTGCGGCGGTTTGACGATCGGCGTCGCTGGTCTCGCGTGTTGCGGGCGCATCGTCATCGGCGTTCTGGGAGCCGTCGCCGTCCACGGTCTCCTCACCCATCTTGTTTTGCGAGGTGAACGTCTCGCGGTAGATCTCGGAGGTCTCGAGCAGCTCCTCGTGCGTGCCCATTGCGGCAATGCGGCCGCCCTCCATCACGATGATGCGGTCGGCATCCTGCACGGAGGCGATGCGCTGGGCGATGATGAGCTTGGTGGTCTCGGGCAGGTATGCGGCGAGGCCCGCGCGGATCTTGGCGTCGGTCTTGGTGTCCACGGCGCTCGTGGAGTCGTCCAAGATCAAGATCTTGGGACGGCGCAGCAGGGCCCGCGCGATGCACAGGCGCTGCTTCTGACCGCCCGAGACGTTGGAGCCGCCCTGTTCGATCCACGTGTCATAGCCCTTCGGGAAGCCGTCGATGAACTCGTCGGCGCAGGCCAGATGGGCCGCCTCGCGGACCTCCTCATCGGTGGCGTTCTCGTCGCCCCAGCGCAGGTTCTCCGCGATGGTGCCGCTGAACAAGACGTTCTTCTGCAGCACCATGGCCACCTCGTGGCGTAGCGCATCGAGGTCGTAAGAGCGCACATCGCGTCCGCCCACGCGCACGGTGCCCTCGGTGGCGTCGTACAGGCGCGCGATGAGGTTCACGAGCGTGGACTTGGCGGAGCCGGTGCCACCGATGATGCCGATGGTCTCGCCGCTGGCGATATGCAGGTCGATGTCGTCGAGCGCTTGGCGCTCGGCGTGCTCGGAGTACTTGAAGCTCACGTGGTCGAAGTCGATCGAGCCGTCCGCGACCTCACATGCGGCCTCGGCGGGGTTCGTGATGGTGGGCTCGGCCTTCAGCACCTCGACGATACGGTTCGCGCTCTCCTCGGACATGGTGACCATCACGAAGATCATGGAGAGTTGCATGAGGCTCATGAGGATCTGGAATCCGTAGGTGAAGGTGGAGGAGAGCTGACCCACGTCGAACAATGCGCCCTGGCTGGTGATGATGAGCTTGGAGCCCAGGTAGATGATGACGACGAAGGCACCGTTGACGCACAGGTTCATCATCGGGTTGTTGAGGGCGAGCAGCTTCTCGGCGCGGGTGAAGTCGGCGCGGACGTCTTCGGCGGCGCGGGCGAACTTCTTCTTCTCATAGCTCTCACGCACGTAGCTCTTGACCACGCGCATGCCGGTCACGTTCTCCTCGACCGACTCGTTGAGCGCGTCATACTTGTGGAACACGCGGGTGAAGATCGGCCCGACCCTGTGGATGATGAATCCCAGACCGCAGCCGAGCAGCGGGATCATGGCCAGGTAGACAAAGGAGATGTAGCCTCCCATGGCGTAGGCCATGGCAAATGCGAACACCAAGACGAGCGGCGCACGGACGGCGATGCGGATGATGAGCATGAACGCCTGTTGTACGTTGGTGACGTCGGTGGTGAGGCGCGTCACGAGCGAAGAACTCGAGAAGCGGTCAATGTTGGCGAAGGAGAACGTCTGAATCTTGTAGAACAGGTCATGACGCAGGTTCTTGGCAAAGCCGCAGCTTGCGTAGCTACAGGTGACGCCCGCCGCCGCGCCGAAGAACAACGAGACGAGCGCGAGGCCCACGAGCACGCCGGCCGTGGGCATGATCTGAGCGATCTGCGCGCCGTCTTTGATGGTGTCGATGAGGTTGGCCGTGACGAAGGGGATCGCCATCTCGCAGGCGACCTCGCACAGCACCAGGATTGGTGTGGCAATGGACGGGAGCTTGTAATCGCGAACGGACGACGCGAGGGTTTTAATCATCAAGTTCCTCCCAGGTGACGCGGATTTTATCGAGCATCTCGGCGAGCTGTTCCTGTTCCTCGACGGTTAGAGCGGTGAAGGCGCTGCGGCGGAAGCGGTCGCGCTTCTCGTGTTCGAGGTGGGCGAGGCGCGTGCCCTCGTCAGTGAGGTGGACGAACAGCTGGCGACGGTCCTTGGTGTCGCGCGTGCGCTCGATCAGGCCGGCGGTCTCCATCTTGGAGAGGATCTCGGAGAGCGAACCGGGCTTGATCTCAAAGCGCATGCCGAGCTCCTGTTGGGAGAGCGTCCCCCCGCAGCGGTCGAGCATGCATAGGATGGGGATCTGGCCGGATCGGCCGCCGCCGTGGAAATGCATGTAGTGGCCGCAGAAGCCGAGCCCCTTGAGAATGCGCTTGGCGCGAACGATCGTCTCGTCCTGCTGCGCTTCGGGTGTCTCGATGCTGCTCATGGCCCGGCAGATCGCGCTGGGCGTGGGTGTTTCCATGTCTGTTCCTCCTACTCTCGAATTCGTCCACTCGAGGGTACGAGTGCCCGACATGATAGTCAAGGTACCGAACAATATAGAACCGAACGTTAATGTGCCTGTCGCACGGCGGGGCCAAACGGGGGATAATGGGGCGTGCAATCGCGTCGCAAGCGCCGTTCATCATGGGCGCCCGGTGCGCCTCCGTCTTCGTCCGAAAGGTTTCGCCATGTCGAACACGACCATATCCAAGGGCGGTCTTTCCGCCACCATCAGCTCCAAGGGCGCCGAGCTCACGAGCCTCGCACTCGACGGCCGCGAGTATCTGTGGCAGGCGGACTCGGCGTTTTGGGGCAAGCACGCCCCGGTTCTGTTCCCCATCGTTGGCTCCCTGCGCGGCGATGAGGCCGAGAGCGCCCAGGGCGCATGCCACATGCCTCGCCACGGTCTCGCCCGCATCAACGAGCACCGTGTCGCCGAGGTGGCCGAGGACGGTTCCGCGGTGACCTTCGAGTTCGCCAGCTCGCCCGAGACGCTCGAGGCGTACCCGTATGAGTTCAAGCTCAACATGGTGTACGCCATCACGGGCGAGGCCACGCTTACCCAGACCTTCTCCGTCACCAACACGGGTGCCGCCGACATGCCCTTCTCCGTGGGCGGGCACCCTGCGTTCAACGTTCCCGCGCCCGGCGCCGAGGACGAGGCGTTCGACGAGTACGTGATCGAGTTCTCCGAGCCGTGGACCTGCGTTGCCCCCACTATCGCCGAGGGTGGCCTGCTCACGTTCGACGAGACAACCGTCCCGGTTGAGAACGTGGACGTCCTCCCCGTCACCCGCGAACTGTTCTCCCGCGATGCCGTCATGCTCACGGACGTCCCGGGAGGCACGTTGACCCTGCGCGGAACCAAGAGCGGTCGCGGCGTGCGCATCGACTTCGCGGATTTCAAGTACATCGGCATCTGGTCCGCGTGCCAGGGCAACTCCCCGTTCATCGCGCTCGAGCCCTGGACCGGTCACGCCACGCTCACCAGCGAGGATGACGTGTTTGAGCACAAGCGCAACGTGACCGCCATCGCTCCGGGGGAGACCCGCGACTTCTCCTTCAGCATGACCGTGCTGTAGGGGGGGGCGTTGTTGCGAGCGCGCGGCGCAATGTGAACAACGACGTATATACGTGGGGCGGGACGCGACCGGGGTTTCGGTGCGCCCCGCTTTTTCTGCCGCCTCGCATAGACCACTGGTATTACATCAAAATAACAACTGCTGAAACGATTGACCGTCTACCGACGATATTGAACGTTTGTCGCTCCGACAGATGCAATTACCCACCACACAACTATGGTGGGTAATTTGTAAGGTGCCGTCGGAATGCGCCGACATGCGCATGGGGGCACATCATCCAATCGAGGAGGCAGGATGAAGCAAAGTATGCGTTGCAGGATCGCCGCGCTCGCTGTAACGGCGGCGGCCTGTGTGGGAACGCTATTCATGCCCGTTGGAGCGCATGCCCAGGAGGGCGATTATCAAATATTCCCAACACCGCAGAAGGTCGCCTATCAGGAGGGCTCGGTCGAGTTCGCCGATAACGTGACGACGGTCGTCGAAGACGGCATCGACGCCGAGACCGAGGCGCACCTCGAGGAGGCGGTCAAGCTCAAGGCCAAGAGCGTCAAGAGCGCGGATGCCGTGCCGACGAGTGGCACCGCGGTGCTGGTTGGCATCAAGGGTTCGGGCAAGCAGGTTGACTCTTACGTCAAGCAGCTCGTGGACGCCAAGAAGCTCGCCTATGACGCCAAGCTGTTCGAGCAGACCGATGCGAACCTGGTCGCGCTCCTTCCCGCCGAGGATGGCGCCGCCAATCGCATCATCGTCTTGGGCAAGGATACCGATTCGGCGTTTTACGGCCTGTCGACAGTCTTCCAGATCTTGCAGCAAGATGCCGATAGCTCGCTGCGCGCCCTGGTTGCCAGCGATCACGCCGACGTGATCACCCGCGGTTTCATCGAGGGCTACTACGGCAATCCCTGGAGCACCCGCGACCGCGTGGCGCTGATGGAGTGGGGCGGCTACTACAAGCTGAACGCCTACTTCTACGCTCCCAAGGACGACCCCAAGCACAACGCTCAGTGGCGTGAGAAGTACACCCAGGCGGAGATCGACGAGAAGATCAAGCCCCTCGCAGAGGCGGGCAACAAATCCAAGGTGCGCTTCGTTTATGCGCTGCACCCCTTCATGCACAACCCCATCACCAAGGACAACTACGACGAGACCTTCGAGATCATGAAGGCCAAGTTCCTCCAGGTGATTGATGCGGGCACGCGCCAGATCGCGATCCTCGCCGACGATGCCGGGTATCAGCTCGGTCCTAACGAGAGCGCGAATAATCACACGGGCGAGCTTTACAAGAGGCTCCTCGACGAAACGACCGCATGGCTTCGCGAGCTCCAGAACAAGAAGAATCCCGACGGCACGCCCAAGTACGCCGGCCTCAAGGACACGTTGATCTTCTGCCCCGTCGCCTACATGGGCCAAGGTGAGAACTGGTACCGCACGCTTGGCGAGAACGT
>OGDD01000972.1_pt1 | contig 24563 bp, 21 predicted proteins | sample 1570301 | NCBI WGS metagenome assembly OGDD01 (sample SAMEA2581971, study PRJEB24529) | metagenome | biome: Human gut stool | place: China | collected 2011 | reverse complement strand
GCCTCAAGCTCTGCATCCTAATGGATGAGGAAGTGAATCTCCTGATCCTCGACGAGCCGACGAACCACCTCGATATCGCGTCGCGCGAGTGGATCGAAGAGGCGGTGGAGAGCTACGACGGGACGCTCCTGTTCGTGAGCCACGACCGCTATTTCATCAACCGTTTTGCAACGCGTGTGTGGGAGCTTGAAAACGGCGTCATCACCGACTATCCGATGGGCTTTGCGCGCTACCGGCAGGTCAAGGCACTGGAGACGCAGAACAAGATCGACCACACGCCAAAGGCTGTAAAGGAAAAGACGGTTACAGAAAAACCAAAGCCGAACCGCTCTGCCCAGCAGGCGCGGCGGCAGCTCACCATCTGTGAAAAGGAAATTTCCACGCAGGAGACCGCCATCGCCGAGATCGAGCAGCGCCTCGAAGAGGCGGGCGGCGACTACGAGCGCTACAGCGAAATTTATAAGGAGAAGGAAGCCGCCGAGCAGCAGCTCAGCGCGCTGATGGAAAAGTGGGAAACGCTCGCCGAGCAGGCGGGCGAATGAGGAACATACCATGAAGAGACAGAAAAGACTGTGGACAGCGGCAGCAGCCTGTGCCGTGCTCGGCGCGACGTGCCGGGCCGTCCCGGGTGTGCGCTTTGCAGGACTGCTGTTCTGGTGCCTGACGGCGCTTTTGATCGTCTTTGCGATGCTCGAGCAGTACAAAGAGCATGCGTGGGCAAAGTGGGGAAAACGCGTTCTGCTCGCGCTCGTGTGCCTGGGGCTTGTCGCATTCGGGTATCTTGAATCGCTCGTTATTCGCGGCGCGCACACGGACGGGCGCGCGGAAGACGCGCAGTGCGTGGTTATTTTGGGCGCGGGCGTGAACGGCACGACGCCGTCGCTGATGCTCTCGTCGCGGCTGCAGGCGGCGCTTGACTTCATCGCGGACAAGCCGGACATCCCCATCATCTGCTCAGGCGGTCAGGGGCCGGGGGAGGATATCTCCGAGGCCGACTGCATGGCCGACTGGCTCATCGCCCACGGCGTGGACGAGAGCCGCATCTACCGCGAGGACCGATCGACCAGTACGCAGGAGAACTTTGCTTACAGCGAAGAGATCATGGCGGAGCTGGGGCTTGATGCGGGCGACATGTTCGCCTTTGTCACGAACGACTACCATATTTTTAGGGCGGGGCGCATCGCCGGAACAGATGCGGCCTGCGGCGTGGCGGCGACGCTGCCGCGCAGCGCCTATTACGATGCCTTACAGCTCAACTACTATGTGCGGGAGGCCTTTGCCACCGGTTGGCTCCTGCTGAGAGGAAACTGAGTATGAACGATAACATTTTATGCCTTTACTATTCCCGCACGGGAAACACGAAAAAAGCCATGGAGGAGGTCGCCGAGGCGCTGGACTGCGAATGTCTCGAAATTCGCGACAAGGTCGATCGCAGCGGCACGATGGGCTACCTTCGCTGCTGCTTTGACGCGATGCACAAGCGCACGAGTGCGGTTTCGCGCCCGAAATGCCAGAAGCCGCTGTCGGACTACAAGCTCGTCATCCTCGGCACGCCCGTGTGGGCGGGCCGCTGTTCGAGCGTTATTCGCGGCTTTTTGAAGCGCCGCGGCTATGAGATCCAGAACGCGGCGTATCTCATCACGCACAAGAGCGAGCAGGACTATAAGGACGTCTTCCGCCAGATGGACCTCTATTTGCAGACGTCGCACGTGGCGGAGGTCTCGCTCTGCCCCGATTCCGCGGGCTATCACTTCTGGCGCGACCAGTTCGTCAAGGCCTGCTCTGACTTCATTGCGGAGGACAAGGCCTGATGTGGGAAAAGCTCAAACAGCTCGCGCGCCGCTATGACGAGATCGGCGAGCTGCTCGAAGTGCCGGAAATATACGCTGACCCAAAGAAGCTGCGCGCGCTCACGCGCGAGCAGAAGGAGCTTTCCGCCGTGGTGGAGACCTACCGCGCGTACCAGAAGTGCGAGGACGACATCGTGCAGGCGCTGGAGCTTGTATCCGATCCCGAGCTCAAGGACATGGCGCAGGAGGAATTGAACACTGCCAAGGCGGAAAAAGAGCGCCTTTTTGACGAGCTGCGCGTGCTGCTCCTGCCGCGCGACCCGAACGACGACAAAAACGTCATCGTCGAGATCCGCGGCGGCGTGGGCGGGGAGGAGAGCGCGCTTTTTGCCGCCGACCTCTACCGCATGTATGCGATGTACGCGGAAAAGCGGGGGTACCGCGTGGAGCTGCTCAACTACAACGATACGGAGTTGGGCGGTGTAAAGGAAGCTGACTTTATCGTCAGCGGCGATGGGGCGTATTCGAGATTCAAGTTTGAATCCGGCGTCCACCGCGTCCAGCGCGTGCCGGAGACGGAGTCCGGCGGGCGCGTGCACACCTCGACCGCGACGGTCGCCGTGCTGCCGGAGATGGAGGAGGTCGACGTCGACCTTCGGCCCGAAGACATTGAGATGCAGGTCTACCGCGCTTCCGGCGCAGGCGGCCAGCACGTCAACAAGACGAGCTCTGCCGTTCGACTCATCCACAAGCCCACGGGCATCGTCACCGCCTGCCAGACCCAGCGCTCGCAGTTCCAGAACCGCGACTACGCCATGCAGATGCTCAAATCCAAGCTCATGGAACTCAAGATTCAGCAGCACGCGGAGAAGATCTCCGACATCAAGGGCGTGCAGCTCAAGATCGAATGGGGCAGCCAGATCCGCTCCTACGTTTTCATGCCCTACCAGCTTGTCAAGGACACGCGCACCGACTACGAGACCGGCAACATCCAGTCCGTCATGGACGGCGACCTCGACGGCTTCATCAACGCGTATCTCACCAAGTCTGCGAACGGGGAATTAAAAAAGTAATTCAAAAATGCACTGCGGTGCATTTTTGATTTGGGTTTTGCCGAGCGCTGCGTCGCACTCACTCCGTTCGCACGCTTGCGCTCTAAGGGGTATTTTTTCCAACGCACATGTCGTTGGAAAAAATGATTTGATTTCGATTCCGGCGCTGCGGCGCCGGAATTTTATATGTCGGAACGAAAAAGGTAAACAGGGAGGAAACATGGAAGAAAATACCAGAGAAAACAAGATGGGCACGATGCCCATCGGCAAGCTGCTGGCCAACATGGCGGGGCCCGTGATGATATCGATGCTCTTTCAGGCGCTCTACAACATTGTCGACAGCGTGTTCGTCGCGCGGCTCAGTCAGGACGCAATGAACGCCGTGTCGCTCGCTTTCCCGCTGCAAACGCTGTGCATCGCGTTCGCCGTGGGCACGGGCGTCGGTATGAACGCGCTGCTCGCGCGTTCGCTGGGTGAAAAGAACATGCAGGCGGTCGACCGCGCCGCGGGCACGGGACTTTTCCTGACGCTCTGCACCGCCGCCGTCTTTGCTGTCCTCGGCTTTTCGCTCGCCACGCCGTTTTTCCGCTTTCAGACGGAAAATGCGCAGATCATCGCCTACGGCAGCGACTATGTGATGATCTGCATCGGCGGCTCGCTCGGACTGTTCCTGCAAATTTACGGCGAGCGCCTGCTCCAGTCCACGGGGCGGACGGACCTTTCGATGATCTCGCAGATCGCGGGCGCGGTGTGCAACATCGTGCTCGACCCGATTTTGATTTTCGGCCTTCTGGGCTTTCCCCGCATGGAGGTCGCGGGCGCGGCGGTCGCCACGATCGTCGGCCAGTTCGTCGGCGCGGGCCTCGGCCTTTTCCTGAACCTCAAGAAAAATCCCGAGGTGCAGATCCACCTCAAGGACATCTGTCCCCACCGCGCGACGGTGGCGGACATCTACGCCATCGGCATTCCGTCGATCATCATGCAGTCCATCGGCTCGGTGATGATGTTCGGCATGAACAAAATTCTCATCTCGTTCACCGAGGCGGCGACCGCGGTGTTCGGTGCTTACTTCAAGCTCCAGAGCTTCATCTTCATGCCGTGCTTCGGCCTCAACAACGCGATGGTGCCCATCGTGTCGTACAACTACGGCGCGCAGAAATTTGACCGCGTGCGCAAGACCGTCCGCCTGACAGTCTTCACGGCCATCGGCATCATGTGCGTCGGCTGCGCGCTCTTCGAGCTCATCCCCGAAACGCTGCTGGGGATGTTCTCGCCGACGGACGAAATGCTCTCCATCGGCAGGGTCGCTCTGCGCATCATCGGCGTGCACTTCCCGCTCGCGGGCTTCAGCATCATCGCGGGCAGCGCGTGTCAGGCGCTCGGCAAGCCCATCTATGCGCTCATCAATTCCGTCTGCCGCCAGATCGTCGTGCTGCTGCCGGCGGCGTATCTGCTCTCGCTCACGGGGCGGCTCGAGCTTGTGTGGCTCGCCTTCCCGATCGCGGAGGTCGTGAGCGTCATCCTGAACGCCACGTTCCTGCGGCTCACGTACCGCGTCTCGCTCGAGAGAAAATAATTTTGCCTGCGCGCAGACGCAGATCGGGGAGAGCCTCTTATTATAGAAGAGGCTCTCCCCTTTTATAAACGTTCCGCACGGCGGTTCAAATTTTTTCTTTTGACAGACCGCACAGACGCGGGTAAAATACATTTGATAAGCTATGCTTGATAAATTGTTTTCGCAGGAGAACCTATGAAAAGACAACTTGCAGCGCTGCTGCTGACGATTTTTGCCCTGTCCCTCACTGCCTGCGGCGAAACGGCTGCCGAGAGCGAGACGCGCACGGTGTACGCGATGGACACGGTGATGAACCTGACGGTTTACGGCGAGAACGCCGCTGCCGCGCTGGAGAGCGCGGAAAAGGAACTGCACACGTTGGACGAAGCCGTCCTCTCGCGCACGGCGGAGGGCAGTGAGCTTTATGCGCTCAACGCATCGAACGGTGAGACGGTCGAATGCGGCGCGGACGATATCTTACCCGCGCTGATCGAAACGGCGCTGACGATCTCTGACGCGACGGACGGCGCGTTCGACCCGACGCTTGCCCCCGTGCTCGACGCGTGGGGATTTACGAAGGACGAGCGCCGTGTGCCGTCCGCAGACGAGCTCAAAGAATTGCTGAGTCATACGGGCTGCGGCAAGGTCGCGCTCGAAAAAACGGCGGACGGCTGGACGGTCACGCTTTTAGACGGCGCGCAGCTCGACCTCGGCGGCATCGCCAAGGGCTACGCGGCGGATCTTCTGCGCGCGCAGCTTGAAAAGGAGGGCGTCACGTCCGCGACACTCGACCTCGGCGGTGATGTGTTCGTCATGGGGCGAAAGACCGACGGCAGCGATTGGCGCATCGCCGTCAAGGACCCTGCGGACACGGAGAGCTACCTTGGCGTCGTATCGGCGGCGGATAAGTTCATCGTGACCTCCGGTGTGTACGAGCGCTATTTTGAAGAAAACGGCGTGCGCTATCACCATATCCTCGACCCCAAGACCGGCTGCCCCGCGGAAAGCGGGCTCGTCAGCGTGACCGTGCTGTGCGAGAACGGCGCGTGGGCGGATGCGCTCTCGACGGCGTGCTTCGTCCTTGGCCCTGACGGCGCGCTTGCGCTGCGCGACGATCTTGCCGACCAGGGGACGGATTTTGAGCTCATTTTAGTCACCGACGATGGCCGCGTGCTCTACACCGACGGCCTTGCCGACGCCTTCACGCCGAACGACGAAAGCGGGTACACGTATGAAGCGCTCGCCTAAGCTGAAGCCGACGAAGTGGGACGCGCTCGTCGTGCTCGCGGTGCTGCTGCTCACGCTCGGACTTGGCGCAAGGCCGTATTTCGCGGCAAAATCGGCGGGCGAGCTGACGGTCAGCATTAGTGTTGACGGCGAGACCGTTGAGCGCTGTGCGCTGAGCGCTTACGAGGGAGGCACGTATGAGAGCCGCGGCTACACGCTCACCGTCGCTGTGCAAAACGGTGCGGTGCGCGTGAGCGAAAGCGACTGCCCGAATCAGGACTGCGTACACTCCGGCGCGATCTCGCGCGCGGGGCAGAGCATCGTCTGCCTGCCCGCCCGCGTGGCCGTCACGCTCGAGGGCGCGGCGTCCGACTACGATCTGATCGCGGGGTGAGCGCATGAAGATCAAAACAAGAGAGCTGACGCTCTGCGCGGTGCTGTCCGCGCTGGCGCTGGCGCTTTCCTATATGGAATCGTTTTTCCCACTTGTGCTGCTCGTGCCGCTGCCGGGCGTCAAGCTCGGCCTTGCCAATATCGTCACGCTCTACGCGCTCTATGCCCTCGGCTTTCCGAGTGCGCTCGCCATCCTGCTCGTGCGCTGCACGCTCGGCGCGCTGTTTGTGGGGAATGCCTCGGCGCTTTTATTCTCGCTGCTCGGCGGGCTGTCGGCGCTTTTGGTGATGGCGCTGCTCAGCAAATCGAAAAAGCTCAGCATTTTCGGCGTCTCGATCGCGGGCGCGGCGGCGCACAACTGCGGGCAGGTCTGCGCCGCGCTCATCACGCTCGGCTCGACCGCGCCGCTCTACTATCTGCCGTTTTTGCTGCTGGTGTCGCTCTTCACGGGCGCGCTCAGCGGCCTGATCACTGCATTCTTGTTCCGCGCAATGGCGCACACGCCCTACGGAACGAAGGGAGAGAATCAACATGGATAAAAAGGACGAGATCATTCTCCAGCAGCTCGACGTTATCCGCACGATGACGCAGAACAACTTAAACCGCATGGGCAGCGACTTCTGGGGCGCGCCGCTGACGCCGGACGCGCCGAAATCCGCCGTCCCGAAAGAAGTTGCACCCAAAGCAAACGCGCCGAAGAGCGCGGACGGCGCAAAGCCGAACAAGCCCGCCGCCTCCACCGGCGCGGACGAGAAAAAGGAAGAGGAAGCGCCGCTTCCCCCGCCCGAGAAGATCGAGGACCTTAAAAAAGAACTCGACACCTACATCGGCCTTGGCGAGGTCAAGCGCGAGGTGAATAACCTCATCAACATGGCGACTGTCTTCAAGCGGCGCGAGGAGACGGGGCTTCCGAACGCGGACTTCTCGTTCCACATGGTCTTCACCGGCAACCCCGGTACAGGTAAGACGATGATCGCGCGTTTGATGGCGCGTGTCTACCGCTCACTCGGGATCCTTTCCAAGGGTCAGCTTGTCGACCGCAGCGGGCTCGTCGCGGGCTACGTCGGTCAGACGGCCATCAAGACGAGCAAGGTCATCGAAAAGGCGCTCGGCGGCGTACTGTTTATCGACGAGGCCTACGCACTCAACGGCAAGGGCGACAACGACTTCGGTCAGGAGGCCATCGACACGCTGCTCAAGGCGATGGAGGATCACCGCGACGACCTCGTCGTGATCGTGGCGGGCTACGACGGCCTGATGGAGAAGTTCATCCAATCGAACCCTGGCCTTGAGTCCCGCTTCAACCGCTACCTGCACTTTGACGACTACACGCTCGACGAGATGCTCGAGATTTTCAAAATGCAGTGCCGCAAGTCGCAGTACACCCTCTCTCCCGACGCCGAGCAGGACGTCAAGGACTTCATCTACGATGAGAACGCCGACGGTGTGACGTTCGGCAACGCGCGCGGCGTGCGCAACCTCTTCGAGCAGATCTTGACCGCGCAGGCCAACCGCCTCGCTAAGATGGAGAGCTTTACAAAGGATGATTTGATGACCCTCACGCGCGACGATGTCCTCCACGCCCGCGGCATGGAAGACAACACGACCGTCGCCGAGCTCGAAGCAAAAGCAGCAGAAAAAAAGGACGAATAAAAAAGGAAGGACGCACAGCGTCCTTCCTTTTTTATTTCGTTGTTACGCTTCCTTGGCGGCGGGCTCTTCCTTCGGCTTATCCTTGGGGACGACGCGCTTTTCAGGCGTCACGCGGCCCTCGTCCACCGCGACCATGTGCTCAAGCAGGCGGACGACCATGTTGGAGTAGCCCCATTCGTTGTCGTACCACGCGATCAGCTTGACAAAGTCGTTGTCGAGCATGATGCCGGCGGTCTCGTCGAAGATGCAGGGGCAGGAATTGCCAATCAGGTCCGTGGAGACGACCTGATCCGCGGTGTAGCCGATGATGCCCTTCATATAGGTCTCGCTGGCGTGGCGGATGGCGTAGCAGATATCGGCGTAGGTGGTCTTGACCTTAAGGTGGGCAGTCAGGTCAACGACGGAGACGTCCGCCGTTGGGACGCGGAAGCTCATGCCGGTCATCTTGCCGTAGAGCTCGGGGATGACGCGGCCGACGGCCTTGGCGGCACCCGTGGAGGAGGGGATGATATTGTTGAGAATGGAGCGGCCCGTGCGCCAATCGCTGCCGCCGCGGGAGTCGACCGCCTTCTGCTTGGCGGTGGCGGCGTGGATGGTGGACATGAGCGCCTGCTCGATGCCGAACTCGTCGTTGACGACCTTGGCAAGGGGCGCTAAGCAGTTGGTGGTGCACGAGGCGTTGGAGACGACCTTCATGTCAGAATGGAGCAGCATGTGGTTCACGCCCATGACGAACGTGGGGGTAACCTCATCCTTGCCGGGCGCGGTCAGGATGACCTTCTTCGCGCCGCCCTTGAAGTGGCGGGAGGCCTTCTCGGTGGTGTTGTAAGCGCCGGTGGACTCGATGATGTACTCCGCGCCGCAGCTGGACCAGGGGATCATCGCCGCGTCGGACTCGCTGAAGACCTGAATGGTGTGACCGTTGACGATCAGGTTCTTGTCCTTGTGCTCCACCGTGCCGTTGAACTGACGGAACACGGAATCGTATTTGATCATATAGACCATGTAATCCAGATCCGCTTTGCGCAGGTTGATACCGCAGATGTCGAACTGCTCCGGATGCTCGATCATGATGCGCAGCACGACGCGGCCGATGCGGCCGAAGCCGTTGATGCCCACTTTGATAGCCATAATGATAATCCTCCACAGAAAATGTGATCGTATTGTTCGGAGCTCGCGCCCCGTCATTGCAGAATCATTATATCATGGCGTATTTTTTTGTCTTCCCCTTTTCGGGAAAAAGGTAGCTGAACTTTGTTGTACAAATGTGTGCAAAACAGACAAAAACAGCGAAAAACATTTGTCTAACTTCTCCAAATATTCCATACATTTGAAACATTCGAAGCATCCGTTCGTGCAAAAAATTGCACTTTATCGCACTAAAATGACAGCAAACTTGCAAAACGAAAACGGCCCTCTTTGAGGGCCGTTTTACTTCAGTCTAAATTCAGTGGAGGCGCATTTTGCGCCTCCGGCTCGAAACAAGCCAACGTCCCCCACGCGCATTTCGTGCTCCGCACGAAACAGCTCACGCACCCCCGCCGCGCATTTTGCGCCTCCGGCGCAAAACAGCGCCAAAAATGAAAAATAGAAGCAGAGACCCTCATCACGCACCGAAAAGCGTCGCAGACTTTGCGCCGCGCACGGCGCAAATAATCTTAATCGTTTTTTCTGACGACATGTGCGTCAGAAAAAACTCTTCTCACGGAGCGCGTGTCGCAGCCGCCCTGCGGGCGGCAAGGCACGAAGCGCAGTGCATCCCCCTCAAAAAAAGAGGACGGCTTTTGCCGTGTGCCGATAAGACAGTAATTTGAGAAAACTACAAAATCGGCAGCTGCTAGGTAGGATTGGACAGCAAAACAGGCGGCACTCAACTTCGGTTGGGTGCTGCCTGTTTTTGTACATCTGAGGGTTGAAAATTGCTTGTTTTCCCCTCTGTGTGGCTTTGTTCAAAAGTGAGCATATCTGGCTTCATTTATTCACATAGATTAAGTTTGAAACATGAAAAAGGCCACATTTCAACATATTGATTATACGGATCAGAGAATCACTTTACGATGAAGTCATTATACATAGCAGCATAAATTTTTGCTTGAATAAGCATCACTATTTTACATGCAGGAAAAGTGACCCAAACGGAGCGAATAAACCGATTATACTAATTCTCTGAAATATGCCACATTATCTTGAAAAAGCAGAAGAAAATGAGTATAATGTGTACACACTATTCAGGGATACCCAATTAGAGCTATGGAGGAAAAATGAAGCTATCATCCTTTTTTCACTTCGCTGCTTTTGGCGTAAAGACGATTCTGCTTAGAAAGAAATCACCAATCCTTGGAACTGTAATCCTAACAGACAAATGCAATTTGCATTGCAAGCACTGTTCCGTCAACAATATTACAGCAATCGTCCATCCATATGAACAGATCTGGCAAGAAATGCAGCGGCTATATGACATGGGAGTTCGCATTTTGTTCTTCTGCGGTGGCGAAACATTTCTTTGGAAAGATGGCGAACGCACTCTCAGAGATTTGGTTATAGAAGCAAAGAACATGGGTTTTCTCATCGTCAACGTAGTTACGAACGGAACGTTTCCCATTGATCTCCCAGAAGCAGATTTGATTCTTTTGAGCTTGGACGGAGATAAGCAGCGCCATAATGAAGTTCGTGGTGACACCTACGACACTATCATGAAGAACATCAGCAATGCTACCGCAGACAATATCTGTTTCTATATGGCAATCAATCAAATCAACAAAGATCATGTACGAGATGTCTGTCTAACGGCTCGTGACACTAAAAATGTCCGTGCAGTATCATTCAATTTCCATACACCATATCCTGACACAAAAAAATTAACTTTGACTAAAGAGGAAAAAGCCAAGTGCTGTGATACGATAACTCAAATGATGAAAGAAGGCGCACCTGTATTCAACCTAAAAAGTGCGTTTCCATATCTTATTGAAAATCGTTTTCCTACGCCTTGCCATCAGTGCGTAGTGATGGAAAACGGAAAGTTGTCTACTTGCGGGCGCTGTATAGATGTTCCTGGCCTTTGCGACCAATGCGGATACTTTTTTGTTGCTGAATATACGCTTCTGTTCAGAGGCAATCCCAAAATAATCATTGAGATGCTTCATACATACTTGAAGTATATTTAGGAGTAATATGAGCTTCATTACAGGTTTAACGAGAATGTGGCTTACACGGACAGCGAAGCCATTTACGTTCAAAAATGGATATGACCAGATATTGCCGTATGCAGAATGTGAAAACCTTGGGCTGTATGTTCATATCCCTTTTTGCAAAAGTATCTGCAACTTTTGCCCTTATTGCAAAGTGCGGTATTCTGCTGAATTGTGTGATAGGTACATAGATTCTTTGATTCAAGAAATACACATTGTGGGCAGCCAACATGCGGAGCATAGAAAAGCAACCAGCCTATACTTCGGTGGTGGGACACCTGCACTCGCAGCCAACCGTATAAAAGAAATCGTTAATGCATTGAGTGAGCACTTTATTATCACAGAGGGGATTGGACTGGAACTTCATCCCGATAATGTGAATGTGGAAACGCTGCAAATGTTGAAAGATGCAGGTGTAACAAAAATCAGCATCGGCATTCAATCATTCTGCGATAAGTATCAGAAGATTCTTGGCAGAAAGAAAATTGATACCGCAGAAATGATGTCTGCGTTGTCTGCCGTTTCTTTTGAAACTGTTTCCATGGACTTTATCTTTGCGCTGCCTGGACAAACCTACGATGATTTGAAGTCGGATATTGATACCGCTTTTTTATTGGGGGCAAATCACGTTGCCATATACCCATTCATTGATTTCACTTTTACAGAAAGTCCCGTTACTGCAATGCCTAAAAAAGATAAACGAGAGTTGCTGGATGCCATTACTCAATACTGTTTAGGAAAAGGATACTCTCGAAATTCTATCTGGACTTTCTCAAGTGGAACGGATGCAAACTACTCATCCATGACCAGAGATAATTTCCTCGGATTCGGTTGCTCTGCTACGAGTCTATTCAAAGAGCAATTCAAAATCAATACTTTTGATGTAGATTCCTACTGTGAAAGAATTCGTTCCGGGAACCTCGCCACATCATTGACAATTCGCTTTACCAAGCGGCAACGGATGGTTTATTGGCTATTTTGGACGGCATACAGCACAAGAGTAACTTCCAAAGATTTTGAAAAATTCTTTGGTGTGTCATTGAAAAAAATGTATGGATTCGAGCTTTGGGTTGCCAAACAATTAGGGCTTGTCAAGGAACACAACGGCACTTATGAAATGACGCTAAAAGGTGCCTTCTACTATCATTACTATGAGAATTTTTACACGCTATCTTATATCGACAAGATGTGGGGTATCATGCGAAAAGAAGCATTTCCCGAACAGATTGAACTGTAAAAGAACGGAGATCGCTCAATGCCAGACAACAGGAATCGTAAGCGACCGATACAGGTCAAATTCTTCGTAGATGAAAAAGAACTCAGCTTGATAAAGGCGAGGATGGCGCAGCTTGGTATAGAGAATATGAGCGCTTACCTTCGGAAAATGGCGATCGACGGATATGCAGCAAAACCGGATTTGCCTGAACGCCGTGAACCCAAAAATCCATGACTCACTTTCCGAAGATAGATTGATATTCAGCTCCGCAGGAGCGTAGCCAATTTCTTAGAAATCGTTAAAGGGTTTGGGATGTTTCCCAACAAGATTTTGCAAAAGGTCAGCAAGGCTGAAATTTTGCAAAACGCACGAGTGGGTACCGCTGTGCATTGCTTGCCAGAATGGTAAGCTCCGGTGTGGGTACTCACCGGATTTGCTTGCTATTCTGCAAGGAAATCTCGGTCGTACCACGCCGGTTTTCGCAAGTGTAGCTACACTTGCTGTGCTTGCTATTCTCCGTTTCCCATGATAGCAAGCGTCATTTTCCAAATGGAAATCGGCGGCAACCGCCGCCTTGTCTGCCAAAAAGCGAAACGGACGGGCGCTGTCAATGGCGGCGCAGCCGTTCATCTTAACCATTGACGGCGTTCGTCCATTTTGCTACTCCGACTATAATTTTGAATGAAATGAATCGAAGCGAAGGAGGCTTGACGAAGTGAATCCAAAAGAAAATGACAATGAGATCATTGAGCTGACCGACGAGGAACTGGACGAGATTTTTGCCGATGATGATTTTGATAACGGCGAGGAAGACGGCGAAATCCGCTCGTTTCATTTCTCCAATCCTGACCCGTATGCCAAGGTCAAGCCGCGCCCCGACGATGCCCCCAAGAGGGAGTTTTCTTTCGATGAAAAGGGCAACATCGTGGTGAAGAATCCGTCCGCCTTTTGGCTGCCCGATGTCAAAATCGTGGAGGAACACGGCGGCACGGAATACACCGTAACTGGCAGCTATGATGGAACGGAAACCCTCGACAAGAAGCTCAGACGCATTATGGAGCAGAACGCTGCCGATGATAAAAGTAGTATCACGGAGGACGCCGATGAGTAACGACGTTTCTCTTGATATAAACCAAAAATCCAATCCTGTTCAAGCAGTTGCCCCACCGAAGGAGGACAACAATATGTTAAGGGCAACCGACAAAATCACAGCGCTTTATTGCAGACTGTCCGTGGAGGACACCAAAGAAAAGGACGGCAAAGATGACCCGTCGAACTCCATACAGCATCAGCAGATCATGTTAATGGAGTATGCAAAATCTCAGCACTTTCCGAACCCAACGTTCTTTATTGATGACGGGTACAGCGGCGTGGAGTTTTCCAACCGCCCCGGTTTTCAGAAGATGCTTGCGGAAATTGAAGCCGGTCATGTGGAAGTGGTGATTACGAAAGATCTTTCAAGACTCGGTCGTAATTCCTCGCTGACAGGGCTTTATATCAACTACACATTTCCTCAGTACGGCGTACGGTATATTGCCATCAACGACCACTTCGACACCATTGACCCCAACAGCACCGACAGCGACATGGCAGGTATCAAGAACTGGTTCAATGACAACCTTGCATAAAGCATGACAAGAAAAACAGCGGTGCGAATGCAATCAGAAATCTACAACATAAGAAAGTCCTGTGCTGCGTATTGAACGCGGCACAGAGCTTTTTTCATTTCTGGTGGTTTTGGGCGGTACATTTGATGCCCTGTACGCAGGGCGCACCTTTGCACTTCACGGAATCGGGCAACAACCAGCCAAACCGCAAAAGGTCACACAAAGCCGCGCATCGGCTGCACGATACCGTAAAACGCGGAATGGTGCAATCCATACGTGCAAACAGCAGATACTTCACGAATCCGGCAACGCTTGAGTTTTTCTTCCCAAATTCAAGCCTTTTCCGACCGAAAATCCATGCAAAACCGTCTTGACAATGGCAGCTGGGGTTAAATTTCAATCCGTCAATCTTGATAGTCGGAGGTAGAGAATACCTACCTCCATTTCTGGCTGATAGGATGGATTTGTATGCGATTTAGGGTCGAAAATCAAAGATTATTCCACCTGTGAGCAGTGCGAAAAGGCGCGGGTGCATGATTTCACGTCTTTACATAAATATGTCTCACTCCGCAGATAAATGCTGTTTTTCACTCTTTCTAAAACTATTGCAGATTATCTGGTTTGATGATATAATAAAAACAAAATGGACTATGTTGAAAATATAAAATAATAATTTTATATTTTCAATTTATAGATTTTCAATTTACAAGGAGTACCCTTATGACAATATCAGAACAGATTAAGGTTCTGTGCGTAAGGTCTAATATCAGTGTCGCAGAACTTGCAAGACGGATAGGGACAACACCACAGAACTTTAATGCAAAAATGAAGCGAGAAAGCTTTACAATCTCCGACTTGGAATACCTGGCGGAAACGGTGGGGTGTTCTTTTGAGCGCCACTTTGTCCTTCCAGATGGCGAAAAGATCTGACAGGAGGATATATATGGATTTGTTGCACTTCAAAGATAGCACCTCAAATCGGGATGTGATTTCCCTTTTCTCAGGGGCAATGGGGCTTGACATTGGCCTTGCAAAGGCTGGGTTAAATGTTGTCGTTGGTCAGGATTTCGACCCAGCGTGCGTTGCGACCATGCGCGCAAATGGGCACAGAGTGCTTAGCGGAGACATCCGTGAAATTGATGAGGCAGATTTGCTGGATCTGGCTGGACTTGCACAAGGAGAACCGTTTCTTGTATGCGGAGGACCACCATGCCAACCATTTTCTACCGCTGGAAAACGATTGGGAATCAACGATCCGCGGGGCAGTTTGTTCATGGATTTTATCCGCATGATTGACTATATCCGTCCTCGGTTCTTTATCATGGAAAATGTAAAAGGACTTATGTCCGCACCACTCAAGCATACTCCGTTGGCAGAAAGGGATAAAAATGACCCTGCACAGCAGTTAGGGACTGTTTTGGATGTGATCCTGTCTGAGTTTAACAAGTTGGGATATAAAACGGTATATGGTGTATTGGATGCAGTGAATTACGGCGTTCCACAATTCCGCGAACGGTTTGTTTTGATTGGGAGCCGAGATAACGAAGATATTTTTCTGCCGTTTCCAACTCACTTTCAGATGCACCAAGATCCGAAATACCGCTGGCGTACCTTGAGCAATACGATTAGGGATTTGGAATATGATTGCGGAGAGTGTGCTGCGTTCAGCAAAGACCGCCTTGCGTACCTTCGTCTCGTCCCTGAAGGCGGAAATTGGCGAGATCTTCCGGAAGATATACGAAAAGAAGCCATGGGCGGTGCCTATGAATCTGGCGGCGGTAAAGTAGGATTTTATAGACGGCTATCCTATAGCCAACCATCCCCAACATTGGTTACCTCACCCGTACAGAAGGCGACTATGATGTGCCATCCAACGCAGAATCGGCCCTTGAGTATTCGAGAGTATGCTAGAATCCAACAGTTTCCGGATGGCTGGAAGTTCATGGGGACAAATGCAGCGAAGTACCGTCAAATTGGAAACGCAGTTCCAGTAGGACTGGCGTTGGCACTGGGAAAAGCGGTATTATCCGTCGCAGATCAATCCGCTGAAATCCGTACAAAGCGGTTTAGAGGGACAGATATTCACCAAAAGTTGAAACAAGCCATCGAAATAGGAGGTACCTGTTATGCCCATAAATAACAACTATAGTGAAGAGGCTATTGTTGAAGCGATTGCAATTGCTCTGGATAATTTCTACACAAACCTTATCAAAAAAGTAGACAGTCTTAACGTAAAGGCTGTTATGAAGCGTAAAAACCCGTATTTGTTCCGAGCAAAAGCCATGAATGGGGCAGCCCAGATCATTGACGCAATTCTCGCTGCTTTTGTGTCCTCGTCAGAAGAAACGATTTTCGGCAACGTATTTTTTGAGCCAATCGCTATTGCTGCCGTACAAGGTCAGAAAGCGCTGGCTGAGGGCTTGGATATTATGGTCGAGCGAGATAACACCATATACGCTATTGCTGTAAAATCTGGTACGAGCGTATTTAATGCAGACAGCCGCAAAAAACAGGAGCAAAATTTCATGGCGGCAAGCAAGCTGGCACAGCAGGCGAAGAAACGGTTTGTCCCGATTGTTGGCTATGGCTACGGAAAAAAGAAAACCTCCAGTCGTGGCCTCCCGAAATTCTATATGGAATTAGCAGGTAAAGATTTCTGGACGGAGTTAACCGGCGACGAAGAATTCTACATAAAACTAATCCGCTTTATGGACAAGTTGCCGGAGAAGTATGTGGAAGAGTTTGATGCTTCATATCAGAGAGCGGCAAATCGTCTGGTTCGAGAATTCACACAAGAATTCTGTTTTGAGGACGGTAGTATTGATTGGGAGAAACTCGTAGAGTTTAATTCAGGGAACTGAGAAAGGAGAAAAAATCATGGCAGAAAGCAATTCTTATCCTATGCTTAGCGCAAATAATTGGTGGAATATTCGCAAGAAATTCAAACAAACCATTCCAGGAACAGTTACCGCCAGCTATCTTTCTAGTGTGTTAAATATGCAGGAACGCTCCGCAACAAATAATATCATGCCATATCTGCGTCAATTGGGAATCATTGATGCAGAGGGGAAGACTGGCGAACGAGCTAAGCTATGGAGAGACGATATTGATTATCCAAAAGTCTGCGATGAGATAAGAAAAGAAATATACCCGCAGGAACTTTTAGATATTCCATGTGTAACCGAGGAGGACAGAGAAAGTATAAAAAGGTGGTTCGCACGAAAAACCGGAACAGGCGAGAGCACAGTTGGCAAAATTTCGGCATTTTATTTTCTCCTTTGCGATAAAGATCCGTCTAAAGAATCTACTGCAAACAAACAGTCAAATGGTTCAAAAACAAAGTCTGCCTCTACTCCTCGTGTATCGCAGAAACCCGCTATCCCTGCAATTCAGGGGGATCCGCTTAAGGATGTACAGAATCATCCGGCAGATAGTGCTTCTCATCCTGCACAAAAGCCGAATGTCCCTGCAATTAATATTAACTTACAAATTCATATTTCCTCGGACGCATCGCCAGAGCAGATTGACAAGATATTTGAAAGCATGAGTAAGCATATTTACAAGGATAGATGACTTAAATGGACAAGTATTTCCAAGACTATACCGTTGCGCTCGTTAGTGAATTGAAAGCAATTTCGCCGCCGTCATATGTTCCGCCCGACGATGGTGCAAAACCGAAAACAGAAATGGTTCTTGCAAGGTCACTTGTGTCCAATACAAGGGGATACATCGAGCGAGTAGTGGCACAAATCAACGGTACATATGAAAATGGCTGGTATGATGGCTGTGCGGTTATGATACGAAGGTTACTTGAAACACTAATTGTTGAAGTCTTTGAAAACTATAAAATTGCGACAAAAATTCAAAACCCCAATGGGGATTTTTACTATTTGAGTGATTTAATCTCCTGTACGCTTTCAGAAACAAGCTGGAATCTTTCTCGAAATAGTAGGCAATCCATGCGAAAGTTAAAAACCGTTGGGGACTTGTCTGCCCATAGCAGGCGATACAATGCGCATAAAAGTGATATTGATAATATTATTCCGGATTTGCGTGTTGTTGTCCAAGAGCTCCTCTATTTAGCCGGGCTAAAATAAGCACATATATCGTCTTCTCTTGATCCTATACTAGCCCCTACATATTCTCTTTCAAAAAAGATACCATATATCTGTACAATCAAGAATTGAATCCAATTGGGGGGCATTGCAGCAATGAGGCTTCCTGATATATAAGGGCTTGGGACTATCCCAAAATACAAAACAGAGCGTTTCGGCGGTCAGCCGGAACGCTCTGTTTTTCCGGTGTGGGACCCCACCGGATTTGCTTGCTGCTCTACAAGGAAATCCCGGTAAACCCACGCCGTTTTTCGCAAGTGTATCTACACTTGCTGTGCTTGCTCTTCCTCCAACAATCGCATTGACTCGAACGCTTGTTCTTGTTATAATTGGAATGAGAGATTGAAAAAGCCTTGGAATGCAGCTAATTTTCATTGGCAAATGGCGGCATCGCCGCCTTGATTACCTATCTGCACAGCAGAGCATTGCTGTCAAGGACGCGCAGCGAGGCGAAGCCAATTCCTTGACAGATTTGCTCGGCTGTGCTACCAGCCATCCCGAAATTACGGAGGACATACGAAGATGAAAACAGACAATTTCTGCAAAGAGAACCGTCCCGAAGCAAAGAAGAAATTGCGTCTGCCCGATCAGTTGGAGCTGGTGATGGAGGATGGGACTGTGTATCGTGTACGCAGCTTCTTTGTCGCAGAGCAGCAGATGGGGGACGTGCTGGATGCCCTCTCCCTCGAAAAAGTCAATCGGGAGAACTGAATCCCGGCACATTGCCCAGTGGAATCCATAGCCGTGCTGTGGTATAATCCTTGTAGATTTCTGATTGTATCACGCACTGCATTTCGGGAGGTTAAATAAGAAAATGCAGGAAAACTATATCGTTGGTATTTACGCACGGCTGAGCCGGGACGATGAGCGTGCCGGGGAATCCGTGTCCATAGAAAATCAAAAGGAAATGCTCTCCCGCTATGTGCGGGAACAGGGCTGGACGCTGTACGATTATTACTGTGATGACGGCGTTTCAGGTACGACCTTTGACCGTCCGGGACTGAACCGACTGGTGCAGGATGCCACGGATCACAAGATCAATCTTGTCCTCTGCAAAGACCTATCGCGCCTCGGTCGAGATTACATCGAAGCTGGCAAGTACACGGACTTTGTGTTTCCGTCCCTCGGCTGCCGTTTCATCGCTCTGAATGATGGCGTTGACACCCTCCGCAAGAACAACGAAATGCTGGTCATTCTGAAAAATGTGATGAATGACCTCTATGCGCGGGACACCAGCAGCAAGATCAAGGCGGTGAAGCTGTCCACCTTCAAGAGCGGCAAGTATGTCGGCTGCTACGCGCCCCTTGGCTATAAGAAAAGCGAAGCTGACAAGCACGTTCTTGAGATCGATCCGGTGACCGCTCCCGTGGTACGTCACATCTTCGATCTGCGCTTGCAGGGATATGGTTTCCGCAAGATCGCCTTGCAGCTTAACGCGGAAAAAGTCCCCGCGCCAAGGAGCTTTTACTACATGGCAAAGGGACGGGAAAGTCTGCGAGGCGAAACGCCGTTCTGGAACGACGTGACCGTCAAGACCATCCTCCGCAATGAGGTTTACATCGGTCACATGGTACAGAACAAGACCGGGACGGTGTCCTACAAAAACCACAAGCAGGTCAGCAAACCGGAATCCGAGTGGATCAAGGTTGAAAACACCCATGAGCCGCTGATCTCACAGGAAACGTGGGACGCTGTTCAGCGGATGGACAACCACCCGGCGAGAGGGCGCAGCGGCAAGAGCGGCACGATTGCCCTGTTTGGCGGTCTGCTGCGGTGTATGGACTGCGGCTCGTCCATGCGGTATATGAGGGACTACCGCAAAAAGGTTTCCGAAAAAGAACCGGAATACAAGGCGTATGTCTGCAACCGCTACGCATCGGGCGGCAAAAACGCCTGTTCGTCCCACTACATCAACCAGAAGGTGCTGACGCAGATCGTCATGACGGACATTCGGTGCAAGGCAATGTGGGCGCAGAACAGCCGTGAGACGCTGAGAACACAGCTTTTAGCGAGGGAGCAGAACGCCAGCGCGGAGCGTACCCGAACGCTGCAAGCAGAGCTGAACGCCATCGGCAAACGGCTTCCGGAACTGGATAAGCTGATCCAGTCCGCTTATGAGGATAAGGTTTTGGGGCGCATCCCGGAGAGCGTGTGCGTCAATCTGCTCAACCAGTACGAAGCCGAACGCAGGGAAAAACAGGAGCGCTGCAAGGAACTGACCGAACAGCTTGCCGCCAGCCGGGAAACGGAGTCCTCCGTGGACGCATGGCTGGACATGATGCAGGACTACGCCCAGCTTGAGGAATTAGACCGTCCCACGCTGGTTCGCCTGATTCAGAAAATTGAGATCAGCGAACGCTATACCGTGGACGATCACGAGGAACGCGACATTCACATCTACTACAATTTTGTCGGATATATCGAAGCATAAAGCGTCATTCTTTATTCGAGGTTGACTAATGAGTGGTATTCCAAGGATACCAGCCGCAAAATCCGAGCCGTCAACAAGGCAAAGGGTGAGCGTGGAGAGCGCTTGACCACCAACGTTCCCTACGGCTACAAGCATGACTCTGGCGACCCCAAGAAATGGGTGATTGATGAGGAAGCTGCACAGGTCGTCAAGCGGATCTTTGCACTCTGTATGGAGGGAAAAGGACCGAGCCAGATTGCAGCCATGCTGGAAAAGGAGAAGGTGCTGAACCCCACCGCCTACAAACAGCGGGAGGGCAGAAAAACACCGCATCAGACGCCGGAGAACGAGTATCGCTGGCACGAAAGCACCGTTGCTTACATCCTCGAATACATGGAGTACACAGGATGCACGGTCAATTTCAAGACCTACACCAACTCCATCTGGGACAAAAAGCAGCGGGAAAATCCAATGGAGAATCGCAAGATTTTCTATAACACCCACCCGGCAATTATCTCTCTGGAAGTCTTTGATAAGGTACAGGAGACTCGGCAGCAGCGGCACCGCAGAACAGCGACGGGAAAGAGCAATATGTTCTCCGGCTTGGTGTTCTGCAATGACTGCAAGCAGAAGCTCTACTACTCCACCACCAGCTATTTCGAAAAGCGGCAGGACTTCTTCATCTGCTCCACCCATCGTGCCAACAAGGACAAGTGCAGCGGACATTATATCCGTGCCGTTGTGCTGGAACAGATTGTCTGGAAGCACATTCAGGAGGTCGTATCGGTAGTCACTCGCTATGAGGCGTATTTCCGTTCTGAAATGGAGCAAAAGCTCCGTATGCAGAGTGAGGAATCGCTGCGGCTGTCTCAGAAGCGGCTGGCACAGGCTGAGAAGCGAATCGGCGAACTTGACCGTCTTTTCATCCGCATTTATGAGGACAATGTTGCCGGTCGGCTGGATGATGAACGATTCGCCATGATGAGCAAAAACTACACCGAGGAACAGAAAGACCTCAAAGCCGAGGTCAAAGGTCTGCAACAGCAAATCCATGAACAGGAACAGCAGGCAGAGAATATAGAGCAGTTTGTTCAGCGGGTAAAGAGGAACAGCACCCTCACGGAACTGACCCCCTATGCCCTCAGAGAGCTTGTCAAGGCGGTCTATGTAGATGCACCTGACAAGTCCAGCGGCAAGCGCAGGCAGAAGGTACATATCGAGTACGACCTTGTGGGCTACATTCCCGTGGATGAACTGCTAAAAGCGGAACAGGCATGACCGAGATCATGCCTGTTCCAAGAAATTTGAGTTTTACTGTCTTACCAGCAGGGGGCCTTCGCCGTCCTCTTTTTTTGAAGTATTTAGGCAAGCGCTGCGGTGATGATCGCCATGGAGTAGACCTCCTGGGCGTTGCAGCCGCGGGAGAGGTCGTTGATCGGCGCGTTCAGACCGAGCAGGATCGGGCCGTAGGCGTCGAAGGAGCCGAGGCGCTGGGCAATCTTGTAGCCGATGTTGCCGGCGTTGATGTCGGGGAAGATAAAGGTATTGGCGTGGCCGCCGACCGCGTCGGTGATGTGCTTGGTCTTGGCGACAGCCGGAGAGACCGCCGCGTCGAACTGGAACTCGCCGCCGATCGGGGTGTCGGGCATGAGGGCCTTGGCCTTCTCGCAGGCATTGCGCATCTTGTCGACGTCCTCGCCCTTGCCGGAGCCGAGGGTGGAGTAGCTCAGGAAAGCGACCTTCGGGTCAACGCCGAAGATCTTGGCGCAGGAAACGGTCTCCTTGCAGATCTCGACGAGCTCGTCCTCGTTGGGCTTGATGTTGATGGCGCAGTCGGCCATGGCGAGCACTTCGTTCTCGCCGGAAGCGGCGGGACGGACCATGATGAAGCAGGAAGAGACGATCTTGTTGCCTGGCTTGGTCTTGATGAGCTGGAGCGCGGGACGGACCGTGTCGGCCGTGGAGTAGGTCGCGCCGCCGAGCAGGCAGTCGGCCTTGCCCATCTTGACGAGCATGGTGCCGAAGTAGTTGCTCTTCTTGAGCGCGGCGCGGCACTCGTCGGCGGTCATCTTGCCCTTGCGCAGCTCGACCATCTTGTCGACCATCTCGTCCATGCCGTCGTAATTCTCGGGGTCGATGATCTCGGCACCGCGGATGTTGAAGCCGATGTCCTCAGCGGCGTCGGCAATCTCATCGGGGTTGCCGACGAGCACGGGCTTTAAGAAGTTACCGGACAGCAGACGGGCGCTCGCTTCGAGAATGCGGTGGTCGGTGCCTTCGGTGAAAACGATCGTCTTGGGGCTCTTTTTCAGCGTGCTGATCAGTTGTGCAAACATGTTGATTCCTCCTGATATATGATGTGCCGGTCAAGCGGGCACAGATTTACAGATATAGTATACACCCACTTTTTCACCCTCTCAAGGAAAAATAACGCAAAATTCATGCAAAAGTTTACAAATTTTCCAAACTCTTACAACATATTAGCAGTATCATTTTCCCAAAAGGCTTGACGGAGCCTTGAAAACCAAGTATACTGGTCAATGGTTACAAATTGTAACTTTTATTTTTACTTGCATCCTTTAAGGAGTTTTGATATGTCAGAGCAAAAACGATCCACCCCGCAGCGCAGCGATGCACCCACGCAGCGCCGCCGTTCGAATGCCTCGCCGCGAAGACGGCCGAGCAGGCGCGGCGGCATGCCGCAATGGCTGAGCGGCTGGCTCGAGCACATGGCGCTGTTTTTTTCCACGCTCGGTGCGCGCATCCGCCGCATCGGCCCACGCGCCCGCACGGTCATGCGCGAGAGCAGGGCGCGCAACTTTCCTGAATCCAACCGCTTTTTGGTGCAGGTCTTTCTCGTCATCGGCGGGATGTTCCCGATGTGGCGCTCGCTGCTGCATGAAAGGGTGATGGCACACCGCCGCCAGCGCAGCCACGCTGCCGGCGAGCACGAGGACCGCTGGCGCAGGCACGCGCGGCGCGTGAATCCGTTCTACTTTATCGGCGGCGCAGCTGTTGTGGCCGCGATCGCGCTGTTTTTCTCGTTCTACACGCTGGGAACGACCGTAGAGTATAACGGCAGCGTGGTCGACACCGTCGCCAGCGCCGCGCAGGCACGCAAGGCGGCCTCCAAGCTCGAGAGCATCACGACCGAGACGCTCGGCAAGTCCTACGAGATCGCAAAGGATGCCATCCATTATTCGACGGCTTTCGTCCGCCGCAGCGATGTGACGGATTCGACGACCTTCGAGCAGGACCTCGCCGACGAGCTCGGCCAGGTGACCTACGGCTACTCGCTCTATGTTGACGATGAGCTCATCGGTTCGACGCAGTACGCCGGCGCGCTGGACGAGCTGCTCAAGCAGATCAAGCAGGTCTATGCCTCGGCGGATACGCTGAGCGTCGACTTTGTCGAAAATGTCCGCATCGCGGAGGGCTACGTCCCGACCGACAGCGTGATGAACCTCGGCGAGATCGCCGAGATCCTGAATTCGACGAAGTCGGGCGAGGTGACCTACACCGTCGTCAAGGGCGACACCTGGGGCCAGATCGCCAACAACAACGGCATGACCGCCGCCGAGCTCGAAGCGCTGAACCCCGGCTACGACATCAACCGCATCCACATCGGCGATGCGCTGACGCTCTCGAACGCCGTGCCGTATCTGACCGTCACGGTCACCGAGCGGCAGAACTATGTCGAGGACGTCAACTATGACGTGAACTACGTGAGCGATTCGTCCATGTATCAGGGCGACGAGCGCGTGATCTCCAAGGGCTCGTTCGGCAAGGCTGATATCGTGGCCGATGTCACCTATGTCAACGGCGAGGAGCAGGAGCGCACGATCATCTCGTCCGTCACGCTCTCCGACCCTGTGGCCGAGACGCGCGCCCGCGGCACGAAGGTCCGTCCGACCTGGTACCCCACCGGCAGCTTCCGCTGGCCGTGCTCGGGCCGCATCACGTCGTACTTCGGCTACCGCAGTACGGGTATCCGCGGCGCGACGAGAAACCACAAGGGCATCGACATCGCCTGCTCCTACGGCACGCCGATCTATGCCGCCGACGGCGGCCGCGTGACCTACGCGGGCTACAAGGGCGCGATGGGCTACGTCGTCATCATCGACCACAACAACGGCTATGTCACGTATTACGAGCACAACTCGTCGCTGCTCGTCTCCGCGGGACAGACGGTCTACAAGGGCCAGCAGGTCGCCAAGGCGGGCCGCAGCGGCGTCGCCAGCGGCGTCCACTGCCACTTCGGCATTCAGAGAAACGGCAGCTACGTCAACCCGCTCAACTATCTAAGTTAAAATCAAAGGGATCCCATCCGATGGATGGGATCCCTTTGATTTTAGGG
>OGDD01000960.1_pt1 | contig 24644 bp, 20 predicted proteins | sample 1570301 | NCBI WGS metagenome assembly OGDD01 (sample SAMEA2581971, study PRJEB24529) | metagenome | biome: Human gut stool | place: China | collected 2011 | reverse complement strand
TCTGGCAGCCTGAGTTCACAGATAAAACACTCTCCAGGAAACCCGGGGCGGTTCAATGCGCATTACAGCTGGAGTCGTACTTACCTGCAGAAGAGTGTACCTATGACAATTACAGTACTGGGAACCCCACTGAGCTGGAATGCCAAATACTCAGCTGATGCCTCATTTACACCAGTACAGAAAACACTGACTGCCGGTGTTGCTTTTACATCATCTCACCCCGTCCGGGTCGGGAATACAAAATTCAGACGTCATACGGCAATGAAGCTGCGTCTGGTTGTCAGGGTAAAAAAAGCCTCGTACACCCCGTATGTTGTCTGGTCTGAAAGCTGCCCGTTCAGCAAGGAGCTGGGGAAACTGACAAAAACAGAATGTACGGAGGCTGGCGGGAACAGGACGCTGGTGAAAGACGGTCAGTCATACAGCATGTACCAGAGCTGCTGGGCATACCGGGACACGTATGTCACACAGTCAGCAGACAAGGGAACCTGTCAGACCTACACCGACAATCCGGCCTGTACCCTGGTGTCACACCAGTGCGCCTTTTACTCCGAAGAAGGTGCCTGTCTGCATGAATATGCCACGTACTCCTGTGAGTCAAAAACATCCGGGAAAGTGATGGTCTGTGGGGGAGACGTCTTCTGCCTCGATGGCGAATGCGATAAGGCTCAGAGCGGGAAGAGTAATGATTTTGCCGAAGCCGTTTCTCAGCTGGCGGCACTGGCCGCTGCAGGTAAGGATGTTGCGGCGCTGAACGGGGTGGATGTCCGTGCTTTCACCGGTCAGGCGAAATTTTGTAAGAAGGCTGCAGCCGGATACAGCAACTGCTGTAAGGACAGCGGCTGGGGACAGGATATCGGGCTGGCCAAATGCAGCAGTGATGAAAAAGCCCTGGCTAAAGCAAAATCAAACAAACTGACCGTCAGCGTCGGGGAGTTCTGTTCGAAGAAAGTGCTGGGTGTCTGTCTGGAGAAAAAACGCAGCTACTGTCAGTTTGATTCGAAGCTGGCGCAGATAGTCCAGCAGCAGGGGCGCAACGGTCAGCTGCGTATCAGTTTTGGCAGTGCGAAGCATCCTGACTGTCGGGGGATTACGGTTGATGAGCTGCAGAAAATTCAGTTCGACAGACTGGATTTCACTAACTTCTACGAAGACCTGATGAATAACCAGAAAATCCCGGACAGTGGCGTGCTGACGCAGAAAGTGAAAGAGCAGATTGCTGACCAGCTGAAACAGGCAGGACAGTAAGGTAGGGAAAATAACCGGGGAAAATGATGAAAGTCATATTCACGTCGAACCGTTTTATTGATTTTCTTATCCGGCTTTTGATTACAGCGAATGTCATTTCCCCGGTAATTATCTGGTCGTGGGATACGGTAAAAGAAACCACTGCAGGTGAGATACTTGCTGCTGCTTTCGTTATTTTTTACTCCGGTGTGCTCCTGTTTATTCTGTATTTTTGTTTTTCTGCCCTGACTGACCTGCAGAAACCTGATGATGAAAGAAAAAGTGATGAAAGGAATGAAGATGAATAAAGCATTACTGCCACTGTTACTCTGCTGCTTTATTTTTCCGGCGTCAGGAAAAGATGCAGGCTGGCAGTGGTATAACGAGAAAATAAATCCGAAGGAAAAAGAAAATCAACCCGCACCTGCAGCCCCCCGTCAGGAACCGGATATTATGCAGAAACTGGCCGTGCTGCAGACGGCAACAAAGCGGGCGCTGTATGAAGCCATTCTGTATCCCGGTGTGGATAATTTTGTGAAATATTTCCGGCTGCAGAATTACTGGACTCAGCAGGCCGGGCTTTTCACCATGAGCGCCAAAAAAGCCATGCTGGCGCATCCCGAACTGGACTATAACCTGCAGTACAGCCATTACAACGGCACGGTCCGGAACCAGCTGGCGGCAGACCAGGCGCAGCAGCGACAGGCCATTGCGAAACTGGCTGAACACTACGGCATCATGTTTTTTTACCGGGGGCAGGACCCCATCGACGGGCAGCTGGCGCAAGTCATTAATGGCTTCCGGGATACGTATGGTCTGAGTGTTATTCCCGTTTCCGTGGATGGCGTGATTAATCCGCTGTTGCCGGATTCCCGGACTGACCAGGGGCAGGCGCAGCGCCTCGGCGTGAAATATTTCCCGGCCATGATGCTGGTTGACCCGAAACAGGGCAGTGTTCGTCCGTTATCATACGGTTTTATTTCGCAGGACGACCTGGAAAAACAGTTCCTGAACGTTTCTGAAGATTTTAAACCGAACTTCTGAATTACGGATATTTCCCGTTCGTCAGTAAATTCCATTAATTCTGCATTTTGTTAACCTGGAAATAATTCACCATTTATTCCGGTAGTCCTTTATTTAATTCTCTGTATGACAGGAGAGTTTTACTGTGCATAAATATAAATTCTCTTTACCCCGGCTTGATATTACGGGAATGTGGGTATTTTCCCTGGGTGTCTGGTTTCATATCGTCGCCCGTCTTGTTTACAGCAAACCCTGGATGGCTTTTTTTCTGGCGGAGTTGATTGCGGCCATCCTTGTGCTGTTCGGCGCATACCAGGTGCTGGATGCATGGATTGCCCGTGTCAGCCGGGAAGAGCGTGAGGCACTGGAAGCCAGGCAACAGGCCATGATGGAAGGGCAGCAGGAGGGCAGACATGTCTCTCATTAAATCACTGTTGTTCACCCTGTTGCTGGCAGCCGCTGCCGTGCAGGCCTCCACCCGGGATGAAATTGAACGACTCTGGAATCCGCAGGGCATGGCCGCGCAGCCTGCACAACCGGCAGCAGACACATCAGCCAGGACAGAAAAGCCGGCTCCCCGCTGGTTCCGCCTCAGCAACGGCAGGCAGGTTAACCTGGCCGACTGGAAGGTGGTGCTGTTTATGCAGGGGCATTGCCCTTACTGTCACCAGTTTGACCCGGTACTGAAACAGCTGGCACAGCAGTACGGCTTTTCTGTTTTTCCCTACACCCTGGATGGTCAGGGGGATACCGCCTTTCCGGAAGCATTACCGGTGCCACCGGAGGTGATGCAGACCTTCTTCCCGAATATCCCGGTGGCCACACCGACCACCTTCCTGGTCAACGTCAACACGCTTGAGGCATTACCGCTTTTACAGGGGGCAACGGATGCCGCCGGTTTTATGGCGCGGATGGATACCGTTCTGCAGATGTACGGAGGAAAAAAAGGTGCGAAATAAGCAGGTGGTGTTACTCATTGCCGGAATATCCGGCATCGCGACGGGAATAATCGTCAGCCTGAATATCCCCTTTATCCATCAGGGGCTTTTTTATCCCGCCAGCCCTGTGGAAATTGTCGTTTCGCTGTGCCTTACCTTTTCTGTTTCTGTTGTGTTTTTTGTGGGGGCAATTGTGGGATGGATTTCGGTGTCTGAAATATATTACAGCCGCAGGACTGGACGGAAATATCGGGATATTCCTGCTGAAATGTCGTATGCGCCGGGAGAACAAATTAAGGGAGGGCAAGAATGATGCCACGCATTAAACCTCTTCTGGTTCTTTGTGCTGCTTTACTGACGGTCACACCCGCAGCGTCAGCGGATGTGAACAGCGACATGAATCAGTTCTTTAACAAGCTGGGCTTCGCCTCCAATACCACACAGCCGGGCGTCTGGCAGGGGCAGGCCGCCGGTTATGCTTACGGTGGCTCCCTGTATGCCCGTACTCAGGTCAAAAATGTTCAGCTGATTTCCATGACGCTGCCGGATATCAATGCCGGATGTGGCGGCATCGACGCCTATCTCGGCTCGTTCAGTTTTATTAATGGCGATCAGTTGCAGCGTTTTGTTAAGCAGATTATGAGCAATGCTGCCGGTTACTTTTTTGACCTTGCCCTGCAGACAACGGTGCCGGAAATCAAAACCGCAAAAGACTTCCTGCAGAAAATGGCAAGCGACATTAACAGTATGAACCTCAGCTCCTGTCAGGTGGCGCAGGGGATTGTCGGAGGATTATTTCCTCAGACTCAGGTGTCACAGCAGAAGGTCTGTCAGGACATTGCCGGTGAGAGCAATATTTTTGCTGACTGGGCCGCGTCCCGTCAGGGCTGCACGGTCGGAGGACAGTCATCGTCTGTTCGTGACAAGGCCAGTGACAAAGATAAGGAACGGGTGCTGAAGAACATCAATATCATCTGGGACTCGCTGTCCAAAAACAGGATGCTTGATGGTAACAAAGAACTGAAAGAATTTATTATGACGCTCACCGGTACGCTGATTTTTGGGGAAGACAGCGAGATTACCCCCCTGCCGGCACGCACCACTGACCGCGATATCCTCCGGGCAATTATGGAGGGGGGAACGGCAAAAATTTACCACTGTAACGATTCGGACAAGTGTCTGAAGGTGGTGGCGGATGCAAATGTGACCATCGCCCGGGATAAAGCCCTGAAATCACAGATTACAAAACTGCTCACCAGTATTCAGAATAAAGCGGTGAGTGATACTCCACTGGATGACAGGGAAAAAGGCTTCATTTCCAGCACCACCGTCCCCGTCTTTAAATATCTTATTGATCCGCAGATGCTCGGTGTGTCCAGCAGCGTGGTTTACCAGCTGACGGACTATATCGGCTACGACATCATGCTCCAGTACATTCAGGAACTGCTTCAGCAGGCCCGGGCCATGATTGCCACCGGGAACTATCCACAGACCGTGCTGGACAGTGTGCTGGAGAATCTGAATCAGGCACAGCAACAGATTGCGGTTTTCCAGGGGCAGGTAAAGGTCCAGCAGGATGCATTGCTGGTTGTTGACCGTCAGATGAGCTACATGCGCCAGCAGCTGTCCGCCCGCATGCTCAGCCGTTACCAGAACAACTATCACTTCGGAGGGAGCACGCTGTGAATGAAGTCTATGTGATTGCCGGTGGTGAGTGGTTACGCAATAACCTGAACGCCATTGCCGCCTTTATGGGAACCCGGACGTGGGATTCCATCGAAAAAATTGCGCTCACATTGTCTGTTCTCGCGGTGGCCGTGATGTGGGTACAGCGGCACAACGTGATGGATTTGCTGGGCTGGGTGGCCGTGTTTGTGCTTATCAGCCTGCTGGTTAATGTCCGTACATCGGTGCAGATTATTGATAACAGTGACCTGGTTCAGGTTCACCGGGTGGATAATGTGCCGGTCGGTCTGGCGATGCCACTTTCACTGACGACCCGTATCGGACATGCGATGGTGGCCGGCTATGAGATGGTGTTTGCTCAGCCGGACAGCGCCACCTACAGCAAGACAGGCATGCTGTTCGGGGCGAACCTGATTGTGAAAAGCACCGATTTTCTGTCCCGGAATCCGGAAATCATCAATCTGTTTCAGGACTACGTCCAGAACTGCGTGCTGGGTGATATTTACCTGAACCACAAATACACGCTGGAAGACCTGATGGCCTCCGGTGACCCCTACACGCTGATTTTTTCCCGGCCCAGCCCGCTACGGGGCGTTTATGACAGCAATAATAATTTCATAACCTGTAAAGATGCGTCGGTCACGCTGAAAGACAGGCTGAATCTCGATACAAAGACGGGAGGCAAGACCTGGCATTATTATGTGCAGCAGATATTTGGCGGCAGACCGGACCCGGACCTGTTATTCAGGCAACTGGTGAGTGACAGTTACAGTTATTTCTACGGCTCCAGCCAGTCTGCCAGCCATATTATGCGCCAGAACGTCACCATGAATGCCCTGAAAGAGGGTATCACCAGTAATGCAGCCCGTAACGGTGATACCGCCAGCCTGGTCAGTCTGGCCACGACCTCGTCGATGGAGAAACAGCGTCTGGCACATGTCTCCATTGGTCATGTGCTGATGCGAAACCTGCCGATGGTGCAGACCATTCTGGTGGGCATTACCATTGGTATCTTCCCGCTCCTGGTACTGGCGGCTGTCTTCAACAGACTGACGCTGTCTGTTCTGAGAGGCTATGTGTTTGCTCTGATGTGGTTCCAGACCTGGCCGTTGCTGTATGCCATTCTGAACAGTGCCATGACATTCTATGCAAAGCAGAATGGTGCACCGGTCGTGCTCTCTGAACTCTCTCAGATACAGCTGAAATACTCCGATCTGGCGTCCACTGCCGGGTATATATCTGTCATGATACCCCCGTTGTCATGGATGATGGTAAAAGGCCTTGGCGCAGGTTTTTCCAGCGTGTACAGCCATTTCGCTTCCTCTGCTATCAGCCCGACTGCCAGTGCGGCAGGCAGTGTGGTTGACGGTAATTACTCCTACGGCAACATGCAGACGGAAAACGTGAACGGCTTCAGCTGGAGCACCAACAGCACCACGTCGTTTGGTCAGATGATGTACCAGACCGGCAGTGGCGCAACTGCCACACAGACCCGTGACGGTAATATGGTGATGGATGCGAGCGGGGCGATGTCCCGGTTACCGGTTGGCATCAATGCAACGCGTCAGATTGCAGCGGCACAACAGGAAATGGCCCGGGAGGCGTCGAACAGAGCAGAAAGTGCCCTGCATGGTTTCAGCAGCAGTATTGCCAGTGCCTGGAACTCGCTCAGTCAGTTTGGTTCTAACCGGGGGAGCAGTGATTCTGTCACCGGTGGTGCTGACAGCACGATGAGCGCACAGGACTCCATGATGGCCAGCCGTATGCGCAGTGCAGTGGAAAGCTATGCGAAGGCGCATAATATCAGTAATGAGCAGGCAACAAGAGAACTGGCATCAAGAAGTACGAGAGGTTCTGCGGGGATGTATGGCGATGTTCATGCTGAATGGGGGGTTAAACCTAAAATTCTTGGTGTTGGTGGTGGCGCAGGTGTTAGAGGTGGTGGTCGGGCAAGTATTGACTGGAGTGATGAGGATGCGCATCAGGCCAGCAGTGGTTCACGGGCCAGCCATGATGCTCGCCATGATATCGATGCCAGGGCTACACAAGACTTTAAAGAGGCCAGCGATTACTTTACCAGTCGCAAGGTCAGTGAATCCGGCAGCCATACGGACAATAATGCCGATTCCCGTGTGGACCAGCTGTCTGCAGCCCTGAACTCAGCGAAACAGAGTTACGACCAGTACACGACGAATATGACCCGCAGCCATGAATATGCGGAAATGGCCTCCCGTACTGAAAGCATGAGCGGGCAGATGAGTGAAGACCTGTCGCAACAGTTTGCACAGTATGTGATGAAACGCGCACCGCAGGATGCAGAAGCTATTCTGACAAATACCAGTTCGCCGGAGATTGCAGAACGCCGTCGGGCTATGGCGTGGTCTTTTGTGCAGGAACAGGTACAGCCTGGTGTTGATAATGCCTGGCGTGAATCCCGTGGGGACATCGGTAAAGGAATGGAGAGCGTACCTTCGGGCGGTGGCAGCCAGAATATTATTGCTGACCATCAGGGACATCAGGCCATTATTGAGCAAAGAACGCAGGACAGTAATATCCGTAATGATGTAAAATATCAGGTTGATAATATGGTCACAGAATATCGTGGCAATATCGGAGATACTCAGAGCAGCATACGTGGCGAAGAAAATATTGTAGGAAGACAGTATTCTGAACTACAAAATCACCATAAAACAGAGGCATTATCTCAGAATAATAAATATAATGAAGAAAAATCGGGTCAGGAAAGAATGCCTGGTGCTGACAGTCCACAGGAACTGATGAAAAGAGCAAAGGAGTATCAGGATAAGCACAAGCAATAATATCGTATGGGGAGAAGATAATGAAAAATTTAACTCATATTGCTCTGGTGACGGTGATACAGTTCATTGCCTGTTATCTGGCTGATTGGGGGAGTGCCGAAACAGTTTTTATCCTGTGCTTTATTGTACTATGGCAGGGATTGTTTATATGGTTGTTTTCTCAAATACGAAAAAAACGGCATGTGTCGGATGAGTTTAAATTCAGTAAAGGCGTTTGGTATATACTGATGCCATTATCTTCCTTACTCTCTCCGTTATTAAGCCTGATGGTTTTTATCATTGGTACACTATACGAATTAAGGCGAATTAGTGGTTGTGTAAGTGTAAGAGAATGGATGCAATCTCAGGTAAATGAACAAACTAATGAAGATTTGCATCTGGATTTTGATGATGTGAATTTTGATTATGTGGATTTTTATCGTACTAATCCGGCAACAGGATTAGCTATGCATGGAGGATTTGATTCAGCAGGAAATACTTTTGGGACTTGTTGGCAGGACTATGATGACAGGCGATAAGAAAACTGTGGTTAGTAAAAAAGGTAATTTGATGAAAACAAAAAAATTGATGATGGTTGCACTGGTCAGTTCCACTCTGGCCCTTTCAGGGTGTGGTGCGATGAGCACAGCAATCAAGAAGCGTAACCTTGAGGTGAAGACTCAGATGAGTGAGACCATCTGGCTTGAACCCGCCAGCGAACGCACGGTATTTCTGCAGATCAAAAACACGTCTGATAAAGACATGAGTGGGCTGCAGGGCAAAATTGCTGATGCTGTGAAAGCAAAAGGATATCAGGTGGTGACTTCTCCGGATGCAGCCTACTACTGGATTCAGGCGAATGTGCTGAAGGCCGATAAGATGGATCTGCGGGAGTCTCAGGGATGGCTGAACCGTGGTTATGAAGGCGCAGCAGTTGGTGCAGCGTTAGGTGCCGGTATCACCGGATATAATTCCAGTTCTGCCGGTGCCACACTCGGTGTGGGCCTTGCTGCCGGTCTGGTGGGTATGGCTGCAGATGCGATGGTGGAAGATGTGAACTATACCATGATCACGGATGTGCAGATTGCAGAGCGTACTAAGGCAACGGTGACAACGGATAATGTTGCCGCCCTGCGTCAGGGCACATCAGGTGCGAAAATTCAGACCAGTACTGAGACAGGTAACCAGCATAAATACCAGACCCGTGTGGTCTCAAATGCGAACAAGGTTAACCTGAAATTTGAAGAGGCGAAGCCTGTTCTCGAAGACCAGCTGGCCAAATCAATCGCAAATATTCTCTGAACCTCGTCAGGAGGCTGGTCTGACCGGCCTCCTTGCTGACGCCTCGCGTTGCTCGTTGTCCAACCCCGGGACGTAACAAAATAAATTTTGTCACTTCCCGGCGTTTCCGAAATAAACATTAAAACACTGAGCGGTTGTGCAAATTCTTTGTGCGACCGTGAAGTGTTGCCGGCGAAGCCGGGATCTTCCGGAGAAAGTCATTATGACATCAGACAATATCGCTGAATATGTTGGTGAGAATAATCAATTTACGGAGAAGCCTGTAACTGAATACCCCCCGGTGATACAGGATAATACAGTGACCACTAAAGACTATCTGTACAGCAATAATATTGATACTGACCTTTTAGTGGTTATCGGAGGGCTTATTGTTATATTGTTTCTCATGATGCTTATCATGTACTTTATTAATTCTCTCAGGCATAAGGAATTAACTGAAATACTGACAAAAATATCTTTTCCTGAAAAATCCGGGAGCAATTCGCTTAAACCGGAAGCGGTCAGCTGTAATTTGTTGTCCCTGTGTGTGCTGGCCCCGGTATTCTGTACACCCAAAAAGCTGGCTGAAGTTTCCAGGGAGATCATCGTGGCGAGTGCGCAGGAAATTGCATGGACGCCGGGGAGCAGTCGTATTGATGGCCACCAGGCGGAGAATATCACCTGGGCGATTTCATCGCAGTCTCCTGCCGATAAGTATGATCTCATCAATAAAACGTCCCGTGTTTCTCCTGACAGTGGCCGTTTTTATGAACCGGACACAGTTCTGGATCACCGTGAACGGGTACGCCTTTTTATTCAGATCCAGTTTCCGCATGGGAGTGACTGGTCTGAAGTATTGCGCCTGACTGACATTGTTACAGAGAAGGTCTCTTCCGGCAGGACTGCAGGCGGGTATCACCACCGGCATACAGGGTACACCTGGTCTGTTTCTGTGAATTAACCCCACATCATCCTTTTCTGCCCTGTTCCAGATTTTCCCGGAGTTTCATCATGAGTTTTAACGCAAAGGATATGACCCAGGGCGGTCAGATTGCGTCCATGCGTATCCGCATGTTCAGCCAGATCGCCAATATCATGCTTTACTGCCTGTTTATTTTTTTCTGGATACTCGTTGGTCTGGTTTTATGGGTAAAAATAAGCTGGCAGACGTTTGTGAACGGCTGTATTTACTGGTGGTGTACCACGCTGGAAGGCATGCGGGATTTAATCAAGTCCCAGCCAGTATATGAGATCCAGTATTACGGCAAAACCTTCCGGATGAACGCGGCTCAGGTACTGCATGATAAATACATGATCTGGTGCGGTGAGCAGCTATGGTCTGCATTCGTTCTGGCGTCTGTCGTGGCCCTGGTTATTTGCCTGATCACCTTCTTTGTTGTCTCCTGGATTCTGGGGCGTCAGGGTAAACAACAGAGCGAAAATGAAGTCACAGGTGGTCGTCAGCTGACAGACAATCCGAAAGACGTTGCCCGGATGCTGAAAAAAGACGGCAAGGACTCCGATATCCGGATTGGCGACCTGCCGATTATCCGGGATTCCGAAATCCAGAACTTCTGTCTGCACGGCACGGTCGGGGCCGGTAAGTCGGAGGTTATCCGTCGTCTGGCCAACTACGCCCGTCAGCGCGGTGATATGGTGGTGATTTATGACCGTTCAGGGGAATTTGTTAAAAGTTACTATGATCCCTCCATCGATAAAATCCTGAATCCGCTGGATGCCCGCTGTGCCGCCTGGGATTTGTGGAAGGAGTGCCTGACACAGCCGGATTTTGATAATACCGCGAACACGCTGATCCCGATGGGCACAAAAGAGGACCCGTTCTGGCAGGGTTCAGGACGTACCATTTTTGCGGAAGCGGCGTACCTGATGCGTAATGACCCCAACCGCAGCTACAGCAAACTGGTGGACACACTGCTTTCCATCAAAATCGAAAAACTGCGTACCTTCCTGCGTAATTCACCGGCGGCCAATCTGGTGGAAGAGAAAATTGAGAAAACGGCGATTTCCATCCGTGCTGTGCTGACCAACTACGTGAAAGCCATCCGTTACCTGCAGGGGATTGAGCATAACGGTGAGTCTTTTACCATCCGTGACTGGATGCGGGGTGTCCGGGAAGATCAGAAAAACGGCTGGCTGTTTATCTCGTCGAATGCCGACACCCATGCCTCCCTGAAGCCGGTGATCTCCATGTGGCTGTCCATTGCCATTCGTGGTCTGCTGGCAATGGGAGAAAACCGTAACCGTCGTGTGTGGTTTTTCTGTGATGAGCTACCCACGTTACACAAACTGCCGGACCTGGTGGAGATCCTGCCGGAAGCCCGTAAGTTCGGTGGCTGTTATGTGTTTGGTATCCAGTCCTATGCCCAGCTGGAAGATATCTACGGTGAGAAAGCGGCTGCCACGCTGTTTGACGTCATGAACACCCGTGCCTTTTTCCGTTCTCCCAGCCATAAGATTGCAGAGTTCGCTGCCGGTGAGATTGGTGAGAAAGAGCACCTGAAAGCCAGCGAGCAGTATTCCTACGGTGCTGATCCGGTACGTGACGGGGTATCGACCGGTAAGGATATGGAGCGCCAGACGCTGGTCAGTTATTCCGACATTCAGTCTCTGCCGGATCTGACCTGTTATGTCACCCTGCCCGGACCGTATCCGGCAGTAAAACTCTCACTGAAATATCAGGCACGTCCGAAGGTTGCCCCTGAGTTTATTCCGCGTGACATCAACCCGGAAATGGAGAACCGTCTGAGTGCCGTACTTGCCGCAAGGGAAGCAGAAGGTCGTCAGATGGCCAGCCTCTTCGAACCGGATGTGCCGGAAGTTGTTTCCGGAGAAGACGTGACTCAGGCTGAACAGCCGCAACAGCCGCAACAGCCGCAACAGCCGCAACAGCCGCAACAGCCGGTGTCTCCTGCCATCAACGATAAGAAGTCAGATTCAGGTGTGAATGTTCCGGCAGGGGGGATCGAGCAGGAGCTGAAAATGAAACCGGAAGAAGAGATGGAACAGCAACTGCCACCCGGGATCAGTGAATCCGGTGAAGTGGTGGATATGGCCGCTTATGAGGCATGGCAACAGGAAAATCATCCGGACATCCAGCAGCAGATGCAGCGTCGTGAAGAGGTGAACATTAATGTGCACCGGGAGCGTGGGGAGGATGTTGAGCCGGGAGATGATTTCTGATGATGAGTATCGCGCAGGTCAGATCGGCCGGAAGTGCCGGTAACTATTATACCGACAAGGATAATTACTATGTACTGGGCAGCATGGGAGAACGCTGGGCCGGCAGGGGGGCTGAACAGCTGGGACTGCAGGGCAGTGTCGATAAGGATGTTTTTACCCGTCTTCTGGAGGGAAGGCTGCCGGACGGAGCGGATCTAAGCCGCATGCAGGATGGCAGTAATAAGCATCGTCCCGGCTACGACCTGACCTTCTCCGCCCCCAAAAGTGTCTCCATGATGGCCATGTTAGGTGGCGATAAGCGCCTGATTGATGCACATAACCAGGCCGTGGACTTTGCTGTTCGTCAGGTGGAGGCGCTGGCCTCCACACGGGTGATGACGGACGGACAGTCAGAAACGGTACTGACCGGTAATCTGGTGATGGCACTGTTTAACCACGACACCAGTCGCGATCAGGAACCACAGTTACACACGCATGCGGTGGTGGCTAATGTCACGCAGCATAACGGTGAGTGGAAGACACTGAGCAGTGACAAAGTGGGGAAAACGGGGTTCATTGAGAATGTGTACGCTAATCAGATTGCCTTTGGCAGGCTCTACCGGGAAAAACTGAAAGAGCAGGTTGAGGCGCTGGGCTATGAAACCGAAGTGGTGGGTAAGCACGGTATGTGGGAGATGCCGGGCGTACCGGTGGAGGCCTTTTCCGGACGCTCACAGGCTATCCGGGAGGCCGTCGGGGAAGATGCCTCGCTGAAATCCCGGGATGTGGCGGCACTGGATACGCGAAAATCCAAACAGCACGTCGATCCTGAAGTCAGAATGGCTGAATGGATGCAGACGCTGAAGGAAACCGGGTTCGACATCCGGGCATATCGTGACGCGGCGGATCAGCGTGCGGAGACCCGCACGCAGGCGCCCGGGGCTGTTTCACAGGAGGGGCCGGATGTGCAGCAGGCGGTGACACAGGCGATTGCCGGATTAAGTGAACGAAAAGTGCAGTTCACGTATACGGACGTGCTGGCCAGGACGGTCGGCATACTGCCGCCGGAAAATGGTGTGATTGAACGGGCACGCGCCGGTATCGATGAGGCCATCAGCCGTGAGCAGCTTGTCCCCCTTGACCGTGAGAAGGGGCTGTTCACATCCGGGATTCATGTGCTCGATGAGCTGTCAGTCCGGGCACTCAGTCGTGACATCATGAAACAGAACCGGGTGACCGTACATCCGGAGAAAAGTGTCCCCCGGACGGCCGGTTACAGCGATGCCGTCAGTGTTCTGGCACAGGATCGCCCGTCGCTGGCCATTGTGTCCGGGCAGGGGGGAGCCGCCGGGCAGCGTGAGCGGGTGGCTGAACTGGTCATGATGGCCCGGGAGCAGGGGCGGGAAGTGCAGATTATCGCTGCTGACCGTCGCTCGCAGATGAACCTGAAGCAGGATGAACGGCTGTCCGGTGAGCTGATAACCGGACGTCGTCAGCTGCAGGAGGGCATGATCTTCACGCCGGGCAGTACCGTTATCGTTGACCAGGGCGAAAAACTCTCCCTGAAAGAGACGTTAACCCTGCTGGACGGTGCCGCACGTCATAACGTACAGGTCCTGATAACCGACAGCGGGCAGCGAACCGGTACAGGCAGTGCGCTGATGGCCATGAAGGATGCCGGGGTGAACACATATCGCTGGCAGGGGGGAGAACAGCGACCGGCAACCATCATCAGTGAACCGGACCGTAATGTCCGCTATGCCCGGCTGGCCGGAGATTTTGCGGCCAGCGTGAAAGCCGGAGAAGAGAGCGTGGCACAGGTCAGCGGGGTACGGGAACAGGCCATACTGGCACAGGCCATTCGCAGTGAGCTGAAAACGCAGGGCGTGCTCGGACACCCTGAGGTGACCATGACTGCACTGTCACCGGTCTGGCTGGACAGCCGGAGCCGTTATCTGCGGGATATGTACCGTCCGGGGATGGTGATGGAGCAGTGGAACCCGGAGACACGCAGTCATGACCGCTATGTGATAGACCGGGTGACAGCGCAGAGTCACAGCCTGACCCTGCGGGATGCGCAGGGCGAAACGCAGGTGGTGCGTATTTCCTCCCTGGACAGCAGCTGGTCGCTGTTCCGGCCGGAAAAAATGCCGGTGGCAGACGGCGAGCGACTGAGGGTGACAGGGAAAATTCCCGGCCTCCGCGTCTCCGGCGGTGACCGCCTGCAGGTGGCATCCGTCAGTGAAGATGCGATGACGGTTGTTGTGCCGGGGCGGGCTGAACCGGCCACCCTGCCTGTGGCTGATTCACCGTTCACGGCACTGAAGCTGGAGAACGGCTGGGTGGAAACGCCCGGGCATTCCGTCAGCGACAGTGCGACGGTTTTTGCCTCCGTCACACAGATGGCAATGGACAACGCCACCCTGAACGGTCTGGCCCGCAGCGGTCGTGATGTCCGGCTGTATTCCTCACTGGATGAAACCCGTACTGCGGAAAAACTTGTCCGCCATCCCTCCTTTACGGTGGTTTCTGAGCAGATAAAGGCGCGGGCCGGTGAGACATCGCTGGAAACCGCTATCAGTCTGCAGAAAGCCGGGCTGCACACGCCGGCACAGCAGGCCATTCACCTGGCCCTTCCTGTGCTGGAAAGTAAAAACCTGGCCTTCAGCATGGTGGACCTGCTGACAGAGGCGAAGTCGTTTGCTGCAGAAGGAACCGGTTTTACTGAACTGGGAGGGGAAATCAATGCGCAGATAAAACGCGGTGACTTACTGTATGTGGATGTGGCAAAAGGCTATGGCACAGGCCTGCTGGTTTCCCGTGCGTCGTATGAGGCAGAAAAGAGCATTCTTCGCCATATTCTCGAAGGTAAGGAGGCGGTCACGCCGCTGATGGAGAGAGTACCTGGCGAACTCATGGAGAAACTGACATCAGGACAGCGTGCCGCCACCCGCATGATACTGGAAACGTCCGACCGTTTCACGGTGGTACAGGGTTATGCCGGTGTGGGTAAGACCACACAGTTCCGGGCGGTGATGTCAGCCGTGAACATGCTGCCGGAGAGTGAGCGTCCCCGTGTCGTTGGGCTGGGCCCCACGCACCGTGCGGTCGGGGAGATGCGCAGCGCAGGCGTGGATGCACAGACGCTGGCGTCCTTTCTGCATGACACGCAGCTGCAGCAGCGCAGCGGAGAAACGCCGGATTTCAGCAACACGCTGTTCCTGCTCGATGAGAGCTCAATGGTGGGCAATACCGACATGGCACGGGCATACGCCCTGATTGCGGCCGGTGGTGGTCGTGCCGTGGCCAGCGGTGACACGGACCAGCTGCAGGCCATCGCGCCCGGTCAGCCTTTCCGTCTCCAGCAGACGCGCAGTGCTGCCGATGTGGTCATCATGAAGGAGATTGTGCGTCAGACCCCGGAACTGCGGGAGGCGGTATACAGCCTGATTAACCGGGATGTGGAAAGGGCACTGTCCGGGCTTGAGAGTGTGAAACCGTCTCAGGTGCCACGTCTGGAGGGCGCATGGGCACCGGAGCACTCCGTGACGGAGTTCAGTCACAGCCAGGAAGCGAAACTGGCAGAAGCGCAGCAGAAGGCGATGCAGAACGGCGAGGCTTTTCCGGATGTCCCCATGACACTGTATGAAGCCATTGTCCGCGACTATACCGGCAGGACACCGGAAGCACGGGAGCAGACGCTGATTGTCACGCACCTGAATGAGGACCGGCGCGTACTGAACAGCATGATTCATGATGCACGGGAAAAGGCCGGTGAGCTGGGCAAAGAGCAGGTCATGGTGCCTGTCCTGAACACAGCGAATATACGTGACGGGGAGCTGCGTCGTCTCTCCACCTGGGAGAATAACCCGGATGCCCTTGCCCTGGTGGATAGTGTGTATCACCGGATTGCCGGTATCAGTAAGGATGACGGGCTGATAACCCTGGAGGATGCGGAAGGTAACACGCGGCTGATTTCGCCCCGGGAGGCGGTGGCTGAAGGCGTCACACTGTACACCCCGGACACCATCCGGGTGGGGACCGGTGACCGGATGCGCTTCACGAAGAGTGACCGGGAGCGCGGTTATGTGGCCAACAGCGTCTGGACGGTGACGGCGGTTTCCGGTGACAGTGTCACGCTGTCGGACGGACAGCAGACCCGGGTGATTCGCCCCGGCCAGGAGCGGGCAGAGCAACATATTGACCTGGCCTATGCCATCACCGCCCACGGTGCGCAGGGGGCGAGTGAAACCTTTGCCATCGCGCTTGAAGGCACGGAAGGTAACCGGAAACTGATGGCAGGCTTTGAGTCAGCCTACGTGGCCCTGTCGCGTATGAAGCAGCATGTGCAGGTGTACACCGATAACCGTCAGGGCTGGACGGATGCCATTAACAATGCCGTACAGAAAGGAACAGCCCACGATGTGTTTGAGCCAAGGGCTGACCGGGAGGTCATGAATGCAGAGCGGCTGTTCAGTACGGCACGGGAACTGCGGGACGTGGCGGCAGGCCGTGCCGTTCTCCGTCAGGCGGGGCTGGCCGGGGGAGACAGCCCTGCACGGTTTATTGCACCGGGACGTAAATATCCGCAGCCGTATGTGGCACTGCCGGCGTTTGACCGTAACGGCAGGTCCGCCGGTATCTGGCTGAACCCACTGACCACGGATGACGGAAACGGGCTGCGGGGATTCAGTGGTGAAGGACGGGTGAAAGGCAGCGGGGATGCGCAGTTCGTGGCCCTGCAGGGCAGCCGTAACGGAGAGAGCCTGCTGGCTGATAATATGCAGGATGGTGTCCGGATTGCCCGTGATAATCCTGACAGCGGTGTGGTGGTGAGAATTGCCGGTGAAGGTCGCCCGTGGAATCCCGGTGCCATCACCGGCGGTCGCGTGTGGGGGGATATCCCGGATAACAGCGTCCAGCCGGGAGCCGGAAATGGCGAACCGGTCACGGCAGAGGTGCTGGCACAGCGGCAGGCTGAAGAGGCCATCCGCCGTGAAACGGAACGCCGCGCAGATGAAATTGTCCGTAAAATGGCAGAGAACAAACCTGACCTGCCGGATGGCAAAACAGAGCAGGCTGTCAGGGAGATTGCCGGGCAGGAACGTGACCGGACTGCCACTTCTGAACGGGAAACCGCACTGCCGGAGAGTGTGCTGCGTGAATCACAACGGGAGCGGGAAGCGGTCCGGGAGGTTGCCCGGGAAAATCTGCTGCAGGAGCGTCTGCAGCAGATGGAGCGGGATATGGTCCGTGACCTGCAGAAAGAGAAAACCCTGGGCGGAGACTGATACAGGAAGACAAACATTGATGACAACGGATAACACGAACACGACACGTAACGATTCACTGGCTGCACGGACCGATACCTGGTTGCAGTCGTTTCTGGTCTGGTCACCCGGACAGCGGGATATCATCAAAACGGTGGCACTGGTGCTGATGGTACTGGACCACATCAATCTGATATTCCAGCTGAAGCAGGATTGGATGTTTCTGGCCGGGCGAGGAGCCTTTCCGCTGTTTGCCCTGGTGTGGGGGCTGAATCTGTCCCGTCATGCGCATATCCGGCAACCGGCCATTAACCGGCTGTGGGGATGGGGAATTATTGCTCAGTTCGCATATTATCTGGCCGGCTTTCCCTGGTATGAGGGGAATATCCTGTTTGCCTTTGCAGTGGCGGCACAGGTGCTGACGTGGTGTGAAACGCGCAGTGGGTGGCGTACAGCAGCGGCCATTCTTCTGATGGCCCTGTGGGGGCCTTTGTCCGGCACCAGTTACGGCATTGCCGGGCTGCTGATGCTGGCAGTCAGCCACCGGCTGTACCGGGCGGAAGACAGAGCGGAACGTCTGGCGCTGGTCGCCTGCCTGCTGGCTGTTATTCCGGCGCTTAACCTTGCCACCAGTGATGCAGCGGCGGTGGCCGGTCTTGTGATGACGGTGCTGACCGTTGGTCTGGTGTCGTGTGCAGGAAAATCATTACCCCGTTTCTGGCCCGGGGATTTTTTCCCGGTATTCTACGCCTGTCATCTGGCTGTGCTGGGCGTTCTGGCGTTGTGACTGGTATGATACTGACGCTGATTCTGATTATTAATAAACAACATAACACAGGATATTTATGAAAATTACGGATCACAAACTCTCTGAAGGTATTGCCCTGACATTTCGTGTTCCTGAAGGAAATATAAAACATCCTTTGATTATCTTATGCCATGGGTTTTGCGGTATCAGGAATGTTCTGCTCCCTTGCTTTGCGAATGCCTTCACAGAAGCAGGATTCGCAACGATTACTTTTGATTATCGAGGATTCGGTGAGAGTGATGGAGAACGAGGGCGTCTGGTTCCTGCAATGCAGACCGAAGATATTATTTCAGTTATCAATTGGGCAGAAAAGCAGGAATGTATTGATAATCAGCGTATTGGGTTATGGGGAACATCGCTGGGAGGGGGGCATGTCTTCAGTGCAGCTGCGCAGGACCAACGCGTAAAATGTATTGTCAGCCAGCTGGCTTTTGCTGACGGTGATGTTCTGGTTACCGGAGAGATGAATGAATCGGAGAGAGCGTCTTTTCTGTCCACGCTGAATAAAATGGCAGAAAAGAAGAAAAACACCGGGAAAGAGATGTTTGTGGGGGTTACACGGGTACTAAGTGATGATGAATCGAAGGTATTCTTCGAGAAAATCAAAGCCCGGCATCCCGAAATGGATATAAAAATACCTTTCCTTACGGTCATGGAAACGTTGCAATATAAACCGGCAGAGAGTGCAGCCAGCGTCCAGTGCCCAGTTTTGGTTGTTATTGCCGGCCAGGATAGCGTTAATCCACCGGAACAGGGAAGAGCATTATATGATGCTGTTGCTTCTGGTACTAAGGAATTATACGAGGAAGCTGATGCATGCCATTATGATATTTATGAAGGCGCGTTTTTTGAACGTGTAGTAGCTGTGCAGACACAATGGTTTAAACAATATCTTTAATTGTCAGTATTTATACGTTAAAGGTCGTTGAAATTAACTTCCTGTTACGATGAGTTGTTTCAACGGCCTGCAGGGCATATTTTCACGAAGGTCAGAGTAAGCATGGCAGAGCAAAAACGACCGGTACTGACACTGAAGCGGAAAACGGAAGGGGAGACGCCTGTCCGCAGCCGGAAAACCATCATCAATGTCACCACGCCACCAAAGTGGAAGGTGAAAAAGCAGAAGCTGGCCGAGAAAGCAGCCCGGGAAGCAGAGCTGGCGGCAAAAAAAGCGCAGGCCAGACAGGCGCTGTCCATTTATCTGAACCTGCCCACACTGGATGAGGCCGTGAATACCCTGAAACCCTGGTGGCCGGGATTATTTGACGGTGACACGCCCCGGCTTCTGGCCTGCGGTATCCGGGACGTGTTACTGGAAGATGTGGCGCAGCGGAACATCCCGCTCTCGCATAAAAAACTGCGCAGGGCGCTGAAGGCCATCACCCGTTCAGAAAGCTATCTGTGTGCCATGAAAGCCGGTGCCTGCCGGTATGACACGGAAGGGTATGTAACGGAGCATATTTCTCAGGAGGAGGAAGCGTATGCGGCAGCGCGTCTGGATAAAATCCGCCGCCAGAACCGGATAAAGGCAGAACTTCAGGCCGTGCTTGATGAGAAATAAAAAAAGCCTCCCTCAGAGAGGGGAGGCAGGGAAATAAGGCTTAAAAGGAAATAACTTCCGTACCCGAAAGAAAACTAGTCCACTGAATTATTTATCACAATAATACTGACAACTAAAGGGGGACAGGAAAATGAATGGATTCAGAAACAGTTCACGAAACGGCCAGGTCTGGCGCTGGCAGCGTACCGGACACAGGGCTGTTAATCTGGAAATCCGTGGATTCTGGATGGAGGCTGCTGAGGCGTGGTGTCAGGCCGCCGGAATTGCTCCCCGGGCGGACTGGCGACGATTTGCCCGGCTACGCGCAGAACGATGCCGGAAATATGGACGGAAGGAATAAATAAAGAGGCTGGCATATTTGAGATTAAATTCATAAAACTCACCAGCGATGAATCATTGCGGATGGTGTTTCAGGAATATAAAAAAACAGCCTCCGTTTCTCCAGGGTAAGGAGGCTGAATGATGCATGAGATTTGCTTTTGTATTATGTGAGACAACCTGGCACTCTGTATTTCCGTTCTTCAGAACGGATTACTCATGGCGCACCGGATAACCGACCGGCTTATAGTGACACAAGGATGTTTATGAATTAAGTGGTGGTTTATTGATTTGTGATATCACTCACGGAACTCCGGGCAGCCTGACTGGTGGCAGACAATATTTTATATCCCGATAATGAAAACTTAACCAGATCGGTAGATACACGACGTCGGGGTTGCAGTTTATTCTGTTTTATTATAGTGAATATATAATGAAAAACATGATGAGAAATGAAGCATTACGCATTGCGCTCATTGATTATGAAAACTGTTGCAATCTGAGAAATATATCGCTTGCTGATTATACCGATTTGATTTTATTTGCTGGTCCACTTCAGCAAACAGTGGTCTTACCTGCTGATACCTGGCCAGATAATATCAGAGTGAGTATCAGACAGATAGATAACATTTCGAAGAATAATGTTGACTTTCACCTTGTTATGGAGCTCGGCAGGATGACGTGCTGCAGTGCCGGAAACAACACCTGGCATATTATTTCAAACGATAAAGGCTATGATGGAATAATTCATACTCTGCAAAAACGGGGTTTTCGTTGCGAACGTATTGCGCCAGAGCACGCTGAGAGTCATTTGCCGGTATCTCACCTGATTGTCCCTGAGGGGGATGTTATTATCCGGTGGGCTAACAGAATGCAGCAGGCATCCGGAAGTGATGTGCGGAATTTACCGGTGTCAGTGGAGGGGTTTAATAATTATTTAAAATCGCATATGCGAGGAGAATGGCATAAAGAACGGGCTGTGAGTATACGTAGTGAGTTGGTTCGTCGTGGGGTAATTAAAATCCAGGCTGATAAAATTGTCTGGTTAACGAGGCGGTGACCCCTTATCACAACAGAATTATCTGTTGCAGATCTGGTTTGTCGTATTTCTGATAACGTTCAGGAAATTCATGGGATAAATATTGCGAGTCTTACTTCGGGTGAAAACTACATTCGTTCATCTGGACTCATATGCAATTAAGGACATAATAATGAATTTAATTATTTTCATTGTGGTTGTTATTATTATAGCTGTTTTGTCTGTCCGGATAATATTCCGGAGGAGTAAAAACTGTCCTCCCGCACTGATACGGTTACATGCAGCAGGCATACGCCCCGGTGAAGCTGAGCGAATACTGGTCAGCGGTGAATACTGGCAGCGTCAGAAAACGTTGCTGACAGAAAGAGAGGTCAGTTTCATGAAAGGGTTGTTCAGGATTGTGGATATGAAGCGGTGGTATCTGTGCCCGCAGGTACGGGTCGCTGATATCGTCCAGCTGAACGGGAATATCCGGCCACGATCACGTCAGTGGTGGCAGTTATTCAGGATGGTGTCCCAGTGGCATGTTGATGTGGTTATCGTTGAGCGGCGTTCGTTCAGTATTGTTGCAGCAGTAGAGCTGGATGATGCCAGCCATTTACGACCGGAACGCAGACGCCGGGATATTCTTCTGGAAGAGGTTATGAGGCAGGCTGGTATACCGTTGCTCAGAAGCCACGATGCCAGAAAACTGCTGCAGATGACCGGAGAATGGCTGAATACAACAGGGGCTGATCAGCAGCCACCTGAACATCGTAGCTGACACCTTCGCGTTGCTCAGTTGTCCAACCCCGGAAACGGGAAAAAGCAAGTTTTCCCCGCTCCCGGCGTTTCCATAACTGAAAACCATACTATTTCACAGTTTAAATCACATTAAACGACAGTAATCCCCGTTGATTTGTGCGCCAACACAGATCTTCGTCACAATTCTCAAGTCGCTGATTTCAAAAAACTGTAGTATCCTCTGCGAAACGATCCCTGTTTAAGTATTGAGGAGGCGAGATGTCGCAGACAGAAAATGCAGTGACTTCCTCATCTGGCGCAAAACGAGCATACAGAAAGGGGAATCCGCTTTCTGATGCAGAGAAACAAAGATTATCAGTGGCCCGTAAAAGAGCTTCGTTCAAGGAAGTAAAAGTATTTCTTGAACCAAAGTATAAGGCCATGCTCATGCAAATGTGTCATGAAGATGGCCTGACTCAGGCTGAAGTTCTGACCGCACTGATAAAAAGTGAAGCGCAAAAACGATGCATGTGACGATGGGCTTACATTCTTGAGTGTTCAGAAGATTAGTGCTAGATTACTGATCGTTTAAGGAATTTTGTGGCTGGCCACGCCATAAGGTGGCAGGGAACTGGTTCTGATGTGGATTTACAGGAGCCAGAAAAGCGAAAACCCCGATAATCTTTCTATGTTTGGCGACGAAGAAGATTACCGGGGCCATCTAAAAACCGTATAGCCAACAATTCAGCTATGCGGGGAGTATAGTTATATGCCCGGAAAAGTTCAAGACTTCTTTCTGTGCTCACTCCTTCTGCGCATTGTAAGTGCAGGATGGTGTGACTGATCTTCAACAAACGTATTACCGCCAGGTAAAGAACCCGAATCCGGTGTTTACACCCCGTAAAGGTGCCGGAACGCTGAAGTTCTGCGAAAAACTGATGGAAAAGGCGGTGGGTTTCACCTCCCGTTTTGATTTCGCCATTCATGTGGCGCATGCCCGTTCCCGTGGTTTGCGTCGGCGCATGCCACCGGTGCTGCGTCGACGGGCTATTGATGCGCTGCTGCAGGGACTCTGTTTTCACTATGATCCGCTGGCCAACCGCGTCCAGTGCTCCATCACCACGCTGGCCATTGAGTGCGGACTGGCGACAGAGTCCGGTGCAGGAAAACTCTCCATCACCCGTGCCACCCGGGCTCTGACGTTCCTGTCAGAGCTGGGACTGATTACCTACCAGACGGAATATGACCCGCTTATCGGGTGCTACATTCCGACCGATATCACGTTCACATCTGCACTGTTTGCTGCCCTCGATGTATCAGAGGAGGCAGTGGCCGCCGCGCGCCGCAGCCGTGTGGAATGGGAAAACAGACAGCGCAAAAAGCAGGGGCTGGATACCCTGGGTATGGATGAACTGATAGCGAAAGCCTGGCGTTTTGTGCGTGAGCGTTTCCGCAGTTACCAGACAGAGCTTAAGTCCCGGGGAATAAAGCGTGCCCGTGCGCGTCGTGATGCAGGCAGGGAACGTCAGGATATCGTCACTCTGGTGAAACGACAGCTGACGCGTGAAATCGCGGAAGGGCGCTTCACTGCCAGTCGTGAGGCGGTAAAACGTGAAGTGGAGCGTCGTGTGAAGGAGCGCATGATTCTGTCACGTAACCGCAATTACAGTCGGCTGGCCACAGCTTCCCCCTGAAAGTGACCTCCTCAGAATAATCCGGCCCGCGCCGGAGGCATCCGCACGCCTGAAGTCCGTCAGCGCACAAAAAATCAGCACCACATACAAAAAATAACCTCACCATCCACTTTCTGGTGCATCCGGTTCCCCCTGTTTTTAATACAAAATACGCCTCACAGACGGGTAATTTTGCTTATCCACATTAAACTGCAAGGGACTTCCCGATAAAGTTACAACCGTTCACCTCATAAAGCGCCAGCCGCCAGCGTTACAGGGTGCAATGTATCTTTTAAACACCTGTTTATATCTCCTTTAAACTACTTAATTACATTCATTTAAAAAGAAAACCTATTCACTGCCTGTCCTGTGGACAGACAGATATGCACCTCCCACCGCAAGCGGCGGGCCCCAACCGGAGCCACTTTAGTTACAACACTCAAATACAACCACCAAGAAAACCCCAGTCCAGCGCAGAACCGAAACCACAAAGCCCCTCCCTCATAACTGAAAAGCGGCCCCGCCCCGGCCCAAAGGGCCGGAACAGAGTCGCTTTTAATTATGAATGTTGTAACTACATTGTCATCGCTGCCAGTCTTCTGGCTGGAAGTATTGAAAACACGCTCGTAAGCGGCCCTGACGGCCCGCTAACGCGGAGATACGCCCCGACTTCGGGTAAACCCTCGTCGGGACCACTCCGGCCGCGCACAGAAGCTCTCTCATGGCTGAAAGCGGATATGGCTTAGCAGTTACCGTGTTCTGTCAAGAAAAATCGCTTGAACTCCGACGTACAGCCCCCTAAGTACTGCCAGCAAGCTGTCAGCACTAAGTCCCCGATACAGCGCGGCGTAGCCGCGCTAACGGGGTTAAAAGGGCTTACCTATACTTCATCATCGCTGAAAGCCCTCATGGCCTCGCAGGGCAGGGATGGGATAGGTGAAACCTATCAATACGTACCGGCTTACGCCGGGCTTCGGCGGTTTTACTCCGGTATCATATGAAACAACAGAGCGCCGCCTTCCATGCCGCTGGCGCGGCATATCCTAGACGTATAGGAAATTGAAAAACCAGTCGATACCATTGTCCACGCCTTATGCCACGTGAGCCTTTCTGCTTTTC
>OGDD01000945.1_pt1 | contig 24964 bp, 19 predicted proteins | sample 1570301 | NCBI WGS metagenome assembly OGDD01 (sample SAMEA2581971, study PRJEB24529) | metagenome | biome: Human gut stool | place: China | collected 2011 | reverse complement strand
ATAATTTTTTTCTACCTTTTAATCTTCTAGCAGCCAATACTTTTCTTCCGCCTGCTGTGCTCATTCTGCTTCTGAAGCCATGAACTTTTGATCTCTGTCTTTTCTTCGGCTGAAATGTCATCTTCATGTTATATCCACCTCCTCTGCCTGGCATTCACCATCATCCAAAAATGACGGTGCGATAGAAAACGTCCTAAGACGCATATTCTCAGTTAAAAAACATCATTTTCAATTATAACAGAAAAATGTTTCAAGTCAAGCACTAAAATTCTGATTGATTGGATTTTACTTATCTACATTTCAACATTTATCCATTTGTGGAAAATGTTGACCACTATATATATAAGGAAGAAACTCTATCTTTCTATATCTTGTTATTTGCATTTCCACAGTTATCCCCATGAAATGTTAAAAAATGTGGGTTAAAGAATGCCGATTTTTAGCGGGTTTGCAAAGTTATCCCCAATTTGTGGATAACTTGTGGATATTTTCTGGATAATCCACGGATAATGTGTTAATAAACAGTATAACCCCTTGTATTTAGCGGTCTATAACTTTTTTCGACTTATTCACACATATTTTTTTATTTCTACAAATTTTTATTATTCAGGCTCTCTATTTTGCCCAAATCGGGATTTTTTTGCATTTACCCTAACTTGAAATACCCTGTACAAACTTTTCATTGATAAAAGCGAAAAAATAGTGTAGGATAGAACTATGTAGGATTTTTTATGATAGGCGTTAATGTGGAAAACTATCCACATGCAGATGAAAATACTCTTTTCATTAGAAAACAACGCAAAAATGAGGATTAAAATGGATAAAATTTTAGAAAAATGGGACGAGATTCTCTCAACCGTCAAACATGAACATGATATCAGTGATATTTCTTTTGATACCTGGATACGTCCGCTCGAAGTTTACGGTGTTGAGGGTAATACATTATATATACTGGTTCCATCTGAACAAATGACCCTGAGCTATATCTCAAAAAAATATTATCTTCCTTTAAAGGTAACGATCGCAGAGCTTACAGGAACAGAATACGAGATTCAGTTCATTCTGCCGGAACAGACAAAAAATATCCGTACCGGCAATAACAGTGTACCGAAAAAAAATGCACTTTCCGAAAAAGCGGACAGATCTAATCTTAATCCGAACTATACCTTTGACACTTTTGTCGTCGGCAGCAATAACCGTTTTGCCCAGTCGGCGTCACTTGCCGTTGCCGAATCTCCGGGCGAAGCATACAATCCACTTTATATTTATGGAGGACCTGGACTTGGAAAAACTCACCTTATGCATTCCATCGGTCATTTTATATTAGAAAGAAACCCGAATGCAAAAGTACTTTACGTTACATCCGAGGAATTTACCAACGAAGTAATTGAATCAATTCGAAGTGGTAATGCCTCAGCAATGAACAAATTACGTGAAAAATATCGTACGATCGATGTACTGATGGTCGATGACGTTCAGTTTATCATTGGTAAAGAAAGTACGCAGGAAGAATTTTTCCATACATTTAATGCACTCCACTCTGCCGGCAAACAGATTATCTTAACATCTGATAAACCACCAAAAGACATGGAAACTTTAGAAGACCGGATTCGATCTCGTTTCGAATGGGGTCTTATTGCTGATATCGGAACGCCGGATTATGAAACACGTATGGCGATCCTCCGGAGAAAAGTCGAAGCAGACGACATGAAACTCAGTGATGAGATTCTAAATTATATTGCAACGAACATCAAATCAAACATCCGTGAACTTGAGGGTGCCTTAAACAAACTTCTGGCTTATTCCAATCTTGAAAAGACTGATATCACGATGGAAATCGCCATGAAAGAACTTCAGAATATTATTACACCGGACAAGCCAAGAGAGATCACACCTCAACTGGTAATCGAAGTTGTCACTGAACACTTCAATATCTCGCTGGATCAGATGATCTCCAAAAACAGAAGTAACGAAATCGCAAGACCAAGACAGATTGCAATGTACCTCTGTAAAAATATGACTGACATACCACTTGATTCGATCGGGCAGTTACTTGGGGGAAGAGATCATTCCACCATTATTCATGGTATCAAAAAAATTGCTGACGAGTATGAATCAAACGAAAATACACGCAATTTAATAGAAACTATCAAGAAAAAGATCAATCCTAACTAAAGTTATCAAGGTTTTTCGAAGTTATACACGAAAAATTGTGGATATCTTGTTAAATTAAAGTGAATTCCGTATGGACAAGTCTCATTTTCATGTTTAAAACCTGTTTATGGCATTTATGAGCTTCATCCTCAATTCACATCATTTCAAGATAATTTCCGCATGGTTTTCACAGGGTTATACCACCTCAAATTTTTTTTAACCCCTTGAAAATTAAGGCTTTGTGCGGTTATCAACTTATTAACAGCCTCTAAGACGACTACGGCGGATTTCTATTTATTTTTTTATGAACACGTTTTGGCGAGCCACTACGTTTCACCAGGAAGGAGTTATCTACAACATGAAATTAATTTGTTCTAAATCTAATCTGTTACATGGCGTTAATATTGTTTCAAAAGCAGTTCCTACCAGAACGACCATGGCAATATTAGAATGTCTTCTGATTGATGCTTCTGCAAATGAGATTAAACTTACCGCTAATGATATGGAACTTGGAATTGAAACTAAGATTGAAGGTGAGATTGCAGAACGCGGAGTAATCGCACTGGATGCAAAAATCTTTTCTGAGATTGTCCGTAAACTTCCGGACAGTGATGTCACGATCGAAACAGATGCATCTTTTAAAACAACGATCACCTGTGAAAAAGCAAAATTTAACATTGTCGGTAAATCCGGTGATGATTTTTCCTATATCCCATATATTGAACGTAACGAACCTATCATTATGTCCCAGTTCACCTTAAAAGAAGTCATTCGTCAGACAATTTTTTCAATTGCTGATAACGATAACAACAAGTTAATGACAGGTGAATTGTTTGAAATCGAAGAAAATGACCTTAAAGTTGTTTCTCTCGACGGTCATCGTATTTCAATCCGTAACATCGAACTGAAAAATAATTATTCTCACAAGAAAGTTGTCGTTCCGGGAAAAACACTTCAGGAAGTCAGCAAAATTCTTCCTGGAAGTGCAGAAGACGAAGTATCTATTTTTCTGACAGACAACCACATTGTTTTTGAGTTTGAGAATACGACAGTTGTTTCGCGTCTGATCGAAGGAGAATATTTTAAGATCGAACAGATGTTGTCTTCCGACTATGAAACAAAAGTTAAAATTAACAAACGCGAACTGTTAGACTGTATTGACCGTGCGACTCTTCTTGTCAAAGAAGGAGATAAAAAACCGATCATCATGAATATCACAGATGATTCCATGGAACTGAAGATCAATTCATTTATTGGTTCCATGAATGAAGATATTGATATCGCCAAAGAAGGAAAAGATATCCTGATCGGATTCAATCCGAAGTTTTTCATTGACGCATTAAGAGTCATTGACGAAGAGGAAGTTACACTGTACATGGTCAATCCAAAGGCTCCATGTTTTATCAAAGATGATGAAGGTACATTTATTTACCTGATTCTTCCGGTTAACTTCAATGCAGCTGCAAACTAATCATTTTTTGATTGATATTGCCGTAAGGCGATAGAAAGGAATTCCATGATAGAGATTCAGATCAGAGAATCAGATGAATTTATAAAACTTGGACAGGCTTTGAAAAAAGCCGGTCTGGTGGAATCCGGAGTTGACGCAAAATTTGTCATCCAGGACGGTTTAGTAAAAGTTAATGGCGAAACAGAATATCAGCGTGGAAAAAAAATCCACGATGGTGATGTGATTTCCTACAACGGAGAAACGGTGAAAGTCTCAAAATGATCATTCAATCCATTGAATTGAACAATTTCCGCAATTATGAAAATCTCCAGATTTCGTTTGATGAAGGGACTAATATTTTATTTGGTGATAATGCGCAGGGAAAAACCAATATCTTAGAAGCTGCTTACTTAAGTGGAACTACCAAATCCCACAAGGGAAGCAAAGATAAAGAGATGATCAGGTTTGGAACAAACGAAGCACACCTTCGGACTATGGTTTTAAAAAAAGGCAAACAATATCAGATTGACATGCATTTAAAACACAACCGTTCCAAAGGAATCGCTGTAAATAAAATACCAATGAAAAAAGCGAGTGAGCTTTTTGGAATATTGAACATCGTATTTTTTTCGCCAGAAGATCTGAATATCATAAAAAATGGTCCATCAGAGCGCAGACATTTTCTGGATGCTGAGTTATGTCAGTTAGATAAGATCTATTTATCTGATCTGTCGAACTATAATAAAATTCTGAATCAGCGAAATAAACTGTTAAAAGATATGGTTTATCGTCCTGAATTATCGGATACACTTCCGGTATGGGATATGCAGCTTATTGATACCGGGAAAAAAATCATCAGGCGCAGGGAACAGTTTGTAAAAGAACTAAATGAAATTGTTCATGAAATACACTACCGGATATCAGGTGGGAAGGAAGAACTTTTTCTGTCCTATGAACCAAGTGTTTCGGCAGATATGATGGAGCAGGAGATAGAGCGGGTAAGGCAGCGTGATCTGAAAATGTGTCAGACATCCGTAGGACCACACCGTGATGATCTGCTTTTTTCCATTGCAGGTGTTGATATCCGTAAATTTGGTTCACAGGGGCAGCAGAGAACCTCTGCACTCTCTTTGAAGTTATCCGAGATAGAGCTGGTGAGAAAATCAATTCATGATACTCCGGTACTTTTACTGGATGATGTTTTATCAGAGTTGGACAGCAATCGTCAGAATTATTTGTTAAACAGTATATGTGATACCCAGACAATTATTACCTGTACCGGTTTGGATGAATTTATCCGTAACAGGTTCGAAATCAATAAGGTTTTTGAGGTAATAAGTGGTCAGGTATTTGAAAAAGGTCAAGTTATAGAAAGGCAAGGTTAGCAGAATGGCAACAGAAAAAATTGAAAATCCAAATGAATACGGAGCTGACCAGATCCAGATTCTGGAAGGACTTGAAGCAGTTCGTAAAAGACCAGGTATGTATATCGGCAGTACATCGGCGAGAGGACTCCATCATTTGGTCTATGAGATTGTAGATAATGCCGTGGATGAGGCACTTGCCGGATATTGCAAAAACATAGAGGTTACCATCAACCCGGACAATTCCATTACAGTTGAAGATGACGGGCGTGGTATTCCGGTTGGAATGAATCATAAAGCTGGAAAATCAGCACTTGAGGTTGTATATACGGTTCTTCATGCAGGCGGAAAATTCGGCGGTGGAGGATATAAAGTATCCGGTGGCCTGCACGGAGTAGGTGCGTCAGTTGTAAATGCGCTTTCCACCAAACTTTGTGTTGAAGTATACAAAGAGGGACAGGTTTATTTCCAAAGTTACCATATCGGAAAACCGGACGAACCGGTCAAAGTAATCGGAACCTGTGATTCGGAAAAACACGGCACGAAGGTTACATTCCATCCGGATCCTGAGATTTTCGAGGAGACCGTTTATGATTACGACACTTTAAAACAGCGTCTTCGTGAAACAGCATTTTTAACAAAAGGACTTCGCATTGTACTTACGGATACCAGAGAAGAATCGCATCATTGTCATGAGTTCCATTATGCCGGTGGTATCAAGGAATTTGTCACTTACTTAAACCGCAGCAAGGAGGCATTGTACCCGGATGTCATTTACTGTGAGGGAACCAGGGATGGTGTGTATGTCGAAGTTGCCATGCAGCACAATGATTCCTACAATGATGCGACATATAGTTTTGTAAATAATATCATTACACCGGAAGGTGGTACGCACCTTGCCGGATTCCGTAATGCGCTGACAAAAACATTTAACTCCTATGCAAGAGCAAATAAGATTTTAAAAGATTCCGAACCTGCACTGACCGGTGATGATATCCGTGAGGGACTGACTGCGATCATCAGTATCAAGATTGAGGAGCCGCAGTTTGAGGGACAGACAAAACAGAAACTCGGAAACAGCGAGGCGCGTGGAGCAGTGGATTCCGTGGTAAGTGAGCAGCTCACATATTTCTTAGAGCAGAATCCTGCAGTTGCAAAGAGTATCTGTGAAAAATCTCTGCTTGCGCAGCGCGCGAGAGAGGCAGCGAGAAAAGCGCGTGACCTGACCAGAAGAAAAACAGCCTTGGAAGGCACTTCCTTACCTGGAAAACTTGCAGACTGTTCGGACAAAGATCCGAAAAACTGTGAGATCTTTATCGTAGAGGGAGATTCCGCGGGTGGTTCTGCAAAGACAGCAAGAAGCCGTGCAACACAGGCAATTCTTCCTTTGCGTGGTAAAATTCTGAATGTGGAAAAAGCGAGACTGGATAAAATTTACGGCAATGCCGAGATCAAAGCAATGATCACTGCATTTGGTACCGGAATTCATGAAGACTTTGATATTTCCAAGCTGCGTTATGACAAGATCATTATTATGACGGATGCCGATGTCGATGGTGCTCATATTGCGACACTGATGCTGACATTTTTATACCGTTTTATGCCAGAACTTATCAAGCAGGGACATGTATATCTTGCAACTCCGCCGCTTTACAAGATTGAGAAAAATAAAAATATCTGGTATGCGTACGATGACGCTGAATTAAACAATATCCTGATTGAGATCGGACGTGACGGCAATAACAAGATCCAGCGATATAAAGGACTTGGAGAGATGGATGCCGAGCAGCTCTGGGAGACGACTATGGATCCGGAAAAACGTATTTTAAAACGTGTCATGATCGATGAGGAAAATTCTTCGGAGATTGATGTGACATTTACGACTTTGATGGGTGACAAGGTAGAACCGAGACGTGAGTTTATCGAGGAAAATGCAAAGTATGTACAGAATCTGGATATTTAACAGATAGGTGCAGCCGGATTTTAGAAGATGTGATCCGTTTGCAGAAGTTCGGATGACAGAGACGAGTTAGAAATGGAGAAGAAATCAGATGGATGATAAAATTTTTGATCAGATTCATGACGTCGATTTGAAAAAAACGATGGAAACATCCTATATCGATTATGCCATGAGTGTTATCGCGCAGCGTGCGCTCCCGGATGTAAGGGATGGTTTAAAACCGGTACAGCGCCGTGTGCTTTACTCAATGATAGAGCTGAACAATGGTCCGGATAAGCCGCATCGTAAATGTGCGCGTATCGTCGGTGATACGATGGGTAAATACCATCCGCACGGAGACAGTTCTATTTATGGAGCACTTGTAAATATGGCACAGGAGTGGTCGACCAGATATCCGTTAGTTGACGGTCATGGAAACTTTGGTTCCGTGGACGGCGATGGCGCGGCTGCCATGCGATATACGGAGGCACGTCTCAGTAAAATTTCCATGGAAATGCTTGCCGATATCGGAAAAGACACCGTTGATTTCGTGCCAAACTTTGATGAGACGGAGAAAGAACCTACCGTTCTGCCATCCCGTTATCCGAACCTTTTAGTAAACGGAACTACCGGTATTGCCGTTGGTATGGCAACAAATATTCCGCCGCACAACCTGCGTGAAGTCATCAATGCCGTGGTAAAGATCATTGACAACAAAGTCGAGGAGGACCGCGATACCGATATCGAAGAATTACTCTCTATCGTCAAGGGACCGGACTTCCCTACCGGAGGCATGATCCTTGGAACAGCCGGGATCAATGAGGCTTACCGTACCGGACGTGGAAAAGTCCGTGTGCGTGCAATTACAGATATCGAACCAATGCAAAACGGCAAAAACCGTATCGTGGTAACCGAACTTCCGTATATGGTCAACAAAGCGAGACTGATCGAGAAGATCGCCGAGTTAGTCCGCGATAAAAAAGTGGATGGAATCACAGATCTGCGTGACGAGTCCGACCGCCAGGGTATGCGTATCTGTATCGAACTCCGCCGTGATGTCAATCCGAATGTCGTATTGAATTTACTTTACAAACATACACAGCTTCAGGATACGTTTGGCGTGATCATGTTAGCACTGGTAAATAACGAGCCGAAAGTTTTAAACCTCTACGACATGTTAAAGTATTACCTGATCCATCAGGAAGAGGTCGTTACCAGAAGAACCAAATACGAATTAAACAAAGCGGAAGAACGCGCCCACATTTTAGAGGGCTTGCTGATCGCACTTGACAATATCGATGAAGTCATCAGCATCATAAGGAGCAGCCAGAATACGCAGGAAGCAAAATCACGTTTGATGGAGCGTTTCTCCTTAAGCGATGCACAGTCACAGGCAATTGTAGATATGCGTCTGCGTGCACTGACAGGTTTGGAACGTGAGAAACTTGAGGCAGAGTACGCAGAGCTGATGGACCGCATTGCAGAACTGCGTGCTATTTTGGCAGATAAGAAAAAACTGCTCGGCGTGATCCGTACGGAGATTCTGCTGATTGCTGATAAATACGGCGACGACAGAAGAACATCCATTGGCTTTGACGAGTACGACATTTCCATGGAGGATCTGATTCCAGTAACAAACACTGTCATTACCATGACAAAATTAGGTTACATCAAGCGCATGAGCCTTGACAATTTCCGCGCACAGAACCGTGGCGGTAAGGGAATCAAGGGAATGGAGACGATTGATGACGATTACATTGAAGAACTTTTGATGACGACATCCCATCACTACATGATGTTCTTCACAAACACCGGACGTGTATACCGTATCAAGGCTTACGAGATCCCGGACGCAAGCCGTACCGCGAGGGGAACTGCAATTGTAAACCTGCTCCAGCTCCAGCCGGGCGAGAAAATTACGGCAGTTATCCCGATTCGTGAATACACGGAAGGACATTTCCTGTTCATGGCGACAAAGAAAGGCATTGTGAAGAAAACACCGATTACCGACTATGCAAATGTCAGAAAGACAGGACTTGCTGCGATCAGTTTAAGGGAAGATGATGAGCTGATCGAGGTAAAAAAGACAGATAACAATCAGGATGTTTTCTTAGTGACAAAATATGGTCAGTGTATCCGGTTTAAAGAGACAGATGTAAGAAAAACAGGCCGTACTTCCATGGGAGTCATCGGTATGAATCTTACGGATGGGGATGAAGTTATCGGTATGCAGATGCAGTCCCAGGGGGATGCACTCATGATCGTTTCAGAAAAAGGTCTTGGAAAATGTACACTGATCTCCGAATTTACCACGCAGAACCGTGGCGGTAAGGGTGTAAAATGTTACAAGATCACCGAAAAGACTGGAAATATTGTCGGCGTGAAAGCGGTAAACCAGGACAATGAACTGATGCTGATCACCACCGAAGGAATTATTATCCGTATCAAAGTCAGTGATACAACGTTGCTCGGAAGAATTACTTCCGGTGTCAAACTCATCAACTTAGATGAGAATGTCACTGTGGCAAGTATCGCAAAAGTGCGTGAGGATAAGAGTCTGATCGACAATGCAGACACATCCGAACTGCTCAGTGAGGAGGAAGAAAAGGAAAGTGCAGCCATCGCTGCGGAAAATGCAAAAAAGGCATCTGTAGAAAATACAGAGACAGACGACGAGCTGATGAAAGAACTGTTAGAGCGCGCAGAGGCTGATGGTTCCGAGGATGAGGAAGAATAGATAACCGTATAGTGAAGAAAGGGCAGAAGCTGAATGGAAAAAACAGTGTATGAACTAATGCATGGCGAAAAGGTAGTAGCAGACATTGGGACGAACGGAGTATGCACAGTTTTGGACAGGGCGTTTCTGCCCTTTTCAATTTATCTGGAGGATACAGCAGAAAATGATGATCTCGATATCCGCATGGATAACCTCACGAATTTTTATTACTGGTGTGCAACCCGTGTCCTGACACTTGACCGTGTCTATGCAAAGGAAATTTTAAACAGTATCGGGGCACTGCAGGCACAGACCGACCGTGACCGTGCCAAAATAGCGCTGTCCTATCACTGTCTGTCACTGACTGATATTTTCTGGGTTAGGGAAAAAGGGGAGAATATCACATTTTCACAGATCAATCTTTTTGAAAATCATCTGGATAATGCACTTGTGGATATTTCCCTGCGCGGAAAACAGATGACCGTAGAGAACAGTTACCTGATTGCTGACGATCTCTCAACCAACGGCGTGTTTCCAAAAGCGTGGATCAGGGAAAAAAATTCGTTTTCCCTTTTGAAAAATGGAAACAGCAGGGCTGTGGAAAATGAAATCCTCGCAAGTAAGATCTGCCGCTGTTTTGACTGCAGACAGGTGCTCTATGAGGAAAGTATGTTTGACGGACAGAAAGTTTCAAAAAGCAGGATCATTACGTCGGTGGATTACAGCATGGTATCAATGGAGGCATTTGAAATCTATGCAGCAAATCATGACATTCACGTTATGGATTTCGTGTTAAAGCTGGATGCATATACCTACTACATGATGAACCTGCTCGATTACCTGATTGGCAACACGGACCGCCACTGGGGAAACTGGGGATTTCTGGTGGACAACCGCACAAACCAGCCGGTACGCCTGTTTGATCTGATGGATCTCAACCAGACTTTTTTGGCATATGATACGCCAGATGGTGCAAATTGCATGACTACCGGAAACCGGAAAATGTCACAGCGTGAGGCTGCGGTGGAAGCGGTAAAAAAGATCGGGCTGAACCAGAGGGCTGAGATCAAAGATGAGTGGTTTGAAGGCAGGGAAAAAGAGAGGGAGATGTTCTGGTGCAGATTTGGAATATTAAAGGAACAATAGAATTCGCACTGTTTGAAACAATTTTAAGTGAACAAGATTACGAATTGTGGAAAATGAGGGAGCAGATTGAAAAATTTGTGGAAAACCATAAGGTAAAAACTGTTATGTGAGACTTTAAAAAAAATGGAAAAACAAAAAAATTTGTTGTATGATGAAATGAAGCAAAACAATTAAAATGGGGTAATGTAGAAAGGTGGTACAAGCATATGAACCTGACAGCAATTCAAAGCAAAGTCACAAGAGGAAACTATGTCAATGTAAAAAAATCTGTAATTTTATCTGCCGAAAAGGAACAGCCGGCGGAAAATAAAGTGACAGGGCAGCAGTCTGAAGTTACGCGTCCGGTACATACGATTGTTTCCGATTCATCCGCTGCAAATCCGGTCCGGGATAAACTGCAGTATGAGAGTGAACAGATTCAGGATGATGGAGTAAAAGACTTATTTCAGCAGATGGTAAATTCATATAAAAATCTGAACCTGAATCTGGTTGAATCTGAGGAAGAATGCAAAGAGACCGAAGCAGCAAAAGACGGCGATCAGAATAAAAACAATATCATCAATGTAGATAGAAAAGTCATTTTGTCTATGAAACAAAGCCAGGAATATGCAGAACGGGTCAATCATATTTTACAGAATGCAAATGAAGTGACAAGCGGATTTATCGAAGACTGTATACAGCATGCAAAAGAACTTTCAGACGATGAGACAATCTGTACGGTAGGAAAAATTGAGACAAAGCTCATAGATAATGGTGGCAAACCGGCATTGGTCACATCCGTGCATTTTGAATATACATCGAAACATTCGGATGAAGTGAAAGAACACAGATGGGACGGAAATGTGGAAAACCTGAAAAAAGAATATATGCAGAAAATAGCGAAAAAATTTGAGGACAGAGTGGAAGAATTGTTAAGAGACAGGGAAGAAATATGAAAACCGGAAGAAGCAGAAAATATTATCTGATGGAAGCAGTTTTAATCCTGTTTAACATCCTGATCAATCTGATCATTTTTGCAGTTCCGCTCGCGGTAAATCAGATCATCAATGGAAAACTTGCACTGACGGATCGTGTGATAGCATTTATCATAGGGTTTATGCTGCTTGAGATTTGTATCCAGTTTGTCTATCTATTGATCGAGCTGCACATGCAAAAAGAGTACAAGAAAAATTTGTCGAAGGAAATTTACCAGAAAATCTATTCCATGAAATACGCATCAATCATAAAGTACGGTGCAACGTACCTGACGGAGCGGGCAGACTCGACGGTGCTCACATTGGCGAATCTGTATATTATGTCGGTCCCGATACTGACTGCAAAATCACTGGTTATTTTGTTGATCCTGTTATACTCCCTGACCATCAATAGTTTTATTTTTCTGGTAATGCTGTTTATCTTGATACTCAATGTGGCTGGATTTTATCTCCTGAATAAAAATTTACTGAAAAAATCAGCCGAGATGCAGCGGATTATTCCAAAGGAGCGAAAAGACATTTATCAGATCGCCAATCAGGTAGATTTTATCAAGCAGAATGAGGACAATACAAATCTGAATGACATACTTGAAAAACATTTAGAAATTATCGAACAGGAAAATAAAAGGGTAAATGTTTATGCGCGTGGGATGAGTGAAGTCATCGATTTTTTTAACATGTTCGCCCAAAACATTATTTTGATCGTGGTATTTTATATGTATCTGCAGGGGAATACAAAATTAAACAGCATTTTTACAATTTCGATTCTCATGTCGTATCTTTTACCTGCCATCTCAAATATTGTGAAGGTAAACCTGAATTTAAGAGAGGTAAAGGCAAGCCGGGAATTTTTACAGCTTGTGGAGGATGAGCAGGAACAGAGTGGAGATATAAAAATCGATCATATTGATGATGTCGCGGTCGATATGGAAAACCTTCAGACGATGGACGGGATCTTACTGGCAAAAGATATTCATATCCAGGCAAAAAAGGGAGATATCATTGGAATCGTGGGGGAGTCCGGTTGTGGAAAAACGACACTGATGAAAAGTATTTTAAAATTCTGGGATCAGAATACCGGAATTAAGATCAATGGAATCCCGCTGGAGAATATTGAAAACCATTCCTTTCGGAAACAAATGTCATTTTATTCGCAGAATGTGCCAATCATAACAGGTTCAATTTATGATAACTTAAACTTTGGGCGCAGGAAAATGGAACCGGAGGTATACCAGAACATTCGTTTTTTAGATAAATTTACAAAAGAACGTGATATCTTTACACCTTTTATTCTGGAAAATGGCAACAATCTGTCCGGCGGTGATAAACAAAGAATCGCACTGGCGAGAATGTATACCGAGGAGGCAGAGGTTCTGATTTTAGACGAACCGACAAGTTCACTGGATGAAACGACCGAAAAGGATATTTTAGATGGGATCAGCCACTGTCCGGATAAGATTATCTTTCTGATCACACATCGAAAAGAGAATTTGAGGTACTGTAATAAAATTTACCAGATCCGTGACAAAAGAATGGTAAGCGTGAAAAACGTTGATGAGTTATCAAAATAAGTCAGAACAAAAAACAGGGTGGCAGCACCCTGTTTTTTTACCATCCACCGCCTAAAACCGACCACCTGCCGCAAATCAGTAGAAACCGTTCCAGACATTGCCTATAATGACATCAGAAAGGAGGAAGTGAGAAAATGCAAATAGAAATAAAACTCGACGAATCCTGCAAAGAACCCAATATCATCATCCATACAGACAAGATGACCGAAGAAGTATCGCAGATCGTAAAGCTGCTGTCGGAGGAAAAACCGGAAGTCTTTGCGGCGATTCACGAGAATGGCGAAATCATTTTGTTAGAACAGACGGAAATAATACGGATCTATGCAGAAAACGACCGGGTATATGCAAAGACAAAAGACGGCAGCTACCGGTTAAAGGCAAGACTGTATGAGTTGGAGGAGAGACTGAACAAAAAAATGTTTATCCGCATCTCCAATTCTGAGATCATTAACCTGAAAGAAGTAAAAAAATTTGACTTAAGTTTTTCCGGGACAATCTGTGTTTCGATGTCAGACAAAACAGCAACGTATGTTTCAAGGCGTTACGTCAGAAAAATCAAACAGGTATTGGGATTATAGAAATGGTGGTGTGTGTGAAAAATATATTTTTCACACACAGGAATGGAGGTTATCATGAAAAAAAGAATTTTATGCAGAGCGCTTACAGGTGCGCCGATCGGTCTGGCAATCAGTACCGCAATTACAATTTTCTCTTCATTCATATACGGTGACGGAAATTATTATCCGGTCGTCCCGGCATTGGTGGAGCAGTGTGGAAATGAAATTAATGCGGTCGTGGCGCAGATGATCGCATCTTTGCTGTACGGTGCAGTCTGGGCAGGCGCGTCCGTGATATGGGAGATGGATGACTGGAGCCTGCTGCGGCAGACAGTGACTCATCTGCTGGCAGGTTCGATTGCAACATTTCCGGTTGCATATCTGATGTATTGGATGAAACATAGCATTGCAGGGGTCGTTGTATATTTTGCAATATTTATCGGAATCTATGTTGGAATCTGGATCACATTATACAGCAGGGCAAAGAGAGAGGTCACAAAGCTGAATGAAAAAGTAAGTTTACAAAACCGGTAAGAGATCTGTTTTTTATTGCAAAACACCGCTCCATTTGCAGGTATTTTTCTAAAAAAAGAAATGATACATTGAAGAAAATGAGAAACTTGCAGGAGGGGGACTGCTGTATGGAACACAGGTTCTTACAGCAGCAAGGCAGAAAATGGAGAAAAATATAAAATTTGAACAGAACACACCGCTGTGGGATAACAGTCTTTCGATAGAAGAACGTCTTGACTATCTGACAGGGGCAATGACGCTTGAAGAAAAAATACACTGTCTGACAACCGGATGCCCTGACATTCCGAGGCTTGGAATCCGGGCAACTTATATGGGCGGTGAGGCTGCACACGGGATTGAGGCGAGACATGACCAGGCATTTAATAAAGGGGAGCCGGAGCCGACCACAGCTTTCACTCAGCCGATCGGTATGAGCGCGAGTTTTGACAGGGAGCTGATCAGAGAATGTGGTCGCGCTGTCGGCGAGGAAGCCAGGGCTTTGTATACAAGAAATGGTGGAGGCGGGCTCTGCCGCTGGGCGCCAACGATTGATATGGAGCGCGATCCGAGATGGGGAAGGACGGAAGAGTCATACGGCGAAGATCCGTATCTGACCGGAGAGATGGCGGGCGCATATATCCGCGGTATGAGGGGCGAGGATCCTTTTTATATCCGCTGCGGGGCAACGCTGAAACATTTTTACGCAAACAATGTGGAGAAAGACCGCATTAAGATTTCATCTTCCGTAGACAGGAGAAATAAAAACGAATATTATTTAAAACCGTTCAAAAAGGCGATCATGGAGGGCGGCGCGGAGGCAGTCATGACCTCCTACAATGAGATCAACGGGATTCCGGCGATCGTCAATGACGAGGTGCGCCATGTTTTAAAAGGCACCTATGGACTGCCGGGGCATGTGGTCTGTGACGGAGGTGATTTTTCACAGACGGTGAACGATCATCATTTTTATCAGACGCACGGGGAAACACTGGCAAATGGCCTGAAGGCTGGTGTAGACTGTTTCACGGATGATGGCGAACTCGTTTATGCTGCGGCAAGGAAAGCATTGGATAACGGCTGGATCACGGAAAAAGATATTGATGAATCGGTGCGCAATTCATTCCGGACAAGGATAAGGCTTGGCATGTTTGACAAAGAGGGCGACTGCCCGTATCAGAACATGGGCGAAGAATATATCAACAATGAGGAACATCAGGAGCTTGCCCGTAAAATGGCGGCTGAGGCGGTTGTCCTTTTGAAAAATGAAAATGAAATTCTTCCGTTGGATGAAAATGCAGTAAAAAATGTAGCAGTAGTAGGTCCACTCTCTGATGTGTGGTATAAGGACTGGTATTGTGGCATCCCGCCTTATGCGGTTACTGTTTTAGATGGAATCAGAGAAGCATTTCCAAGTGCAAAGATCAGTCATGAAACCGGTTTGTCTGAAATCCGTATCCGCCTGGCGGATCAAACCAGTGATAAATGCTATGTGGGACTGGATGAAAATACCCGGTTAAAACTGGTAACAAAAGAACAGGCAGAAACATTTATTTTGAATGACTGGGGCTGTGGCAGTATGACACTGGTGGCAAAAAGCAACGGCAGATTTGTCACTTTAGAGGAGGATACAGATATCATCAAGGCGGACAAAAAAGAAGCCTTTGGGTGGTTTGTCCGTGAGTTGTGGAATTTGAAGCAGGAAAAAAACGGTTTTACACTGGAAAGCTGGAATAAGAAGCAGGTAATTGTGGATAAAGATGGTCATTTTTCAATCTGCGTGGATAATCCGCCGGCAAGATTTGAGATAGAGATCGTAAAAGACGGGAAAACTGCTGCGGAGAAAACAGTGAAAGGAGCTGATCATGTGATAGCAGTCATTGGCTGCAATCCGGTCATCAACAGCAAAGAGGAAGTTGACCGCACCACGATCGCACTTCCGACGGAGCAGGAAGAACTGGTAAAACGGGTGGCAGCAGTGAATCCGAACACCATTGTGGCTTTGATCAGCAACTATCCGTATGCCATCGGTGAACTGGAGAAAAAAGTTCCGGCGATCCTGCTGTCTGCATCGGGCAGTCAGGAACTTGGTCATGGAATCGCAGATGTGCTGACCGGAAAAGCAGCAGCAGCGGGACGATTAAATATGACATGGTACCGTTCGGATGAAGATCTGCCGGATATGAACGACTATGATATCATTCAGGGAAAACGCACTTACCAGTATTTTGACAGAGAAGTGCTCTATCCGTTTGGATATGGTCTGACTTATGCAGCATTTTCCTACGAAAAAATGCAGATCAAAAAAGAACGCGGCTGTATCAAAGTGAGCTGTTTTATCAAAAATACTGGGGAAAGAAGTGCTGATGAAATAGTACAGCTTTATGTGCATAAAAAGGGTTCCCGTGTGCAGCGTCCGATCCGGCAGCTTGTTGGGTTTGAGCGCATTCATGATATTCAGCCCAAAGAAACCAGAAAGGTCACATTTATGGTACAGTTGTGGGAGTTAGAATACTATGATGTGATATCAGAGCGCATGATCTTAGAAGAAGGAACGTATCAATTTATGGCAGGCGCATCGTCGCAGGATATCCGTTTAGAACAGAGTATTGAAATTGATGGAACGCATGCCGGAAAAAGAAATCCGTTCCAGGCAACTGCTGCCGACTGTTATGATGCATATGACCACATGTTTTTACATCGGGGAATCAACGGTTCATCCTGTGTGATCCCTGGCTGTGCCGGAGATGACCCGGATGAGATGAAAGAACAGCCGGTGAGTGGAAAGTTAATTTATCATGATTTTGTATTCAGCAAAAAGCCGCTCAGGCTGAACATCACGTTAAAAGTATTAGAACCGGTCAAGGTGACTGTGACAGGGAAAAATGTCGCAACGGTCACTGCAGAGCCGGTGGACTGTTACCGGATGTTAGAGATGGATCTGCCGGAAAATTTTATTGAAACCGGAAAACCGGAAACCATTCAGATCCAGGTGGAGGGAAAATGTAAGATATCCAAATTTGTGTTTGCCTGATAAAAAATTCACAATTGAACCGTGCGCAGTGAAGTGTTATAGTATGTTCTGGATGATATTCCGTATACAGGAAATCATACCAGAACATATTTTTTATCAGAAAAAGAGAATAAAACCAGGAAAACCGCTTGTATCCGTCAGTCGACGGAATGAGACAGTCGCATGCTGCTTCACAAAACGGGGAGTGAAATCCGGTTCACATTTTGCTCCGCCAGACAAAGGGGGAAAATCCCCTGTCCGTCAGAGGAGGATTGCATGCAGATCAGTTTTATTGGCGCCGGGAAAGTCGGCGTGTCACTCGGAAAATATTTTATCAGTAAGGGCAGGAAAGTAGGAGGTTATTATAGTCTGAGCCCTGAGTCTGCCGCATGGGCAGCAAATTTTACAAACACAAAGCAATATCAAAGTATCGAAGAAATCATTAGCAGCAGCGACATGATCTTTTTTACCGTGCCCGATGATAAGATCGGGGAAGTATGGGAGGTGGCAAAACCGTATGCCCACGGTAAAATCATTGCACACTGCAGTGGGATTCACAGTTCAAACATCTTTTCTGATATAGATCGTACTGGTAGTATGGCCTATTCTATTCATCCACTCTGTGCCGTCAGTGACAGGGAAACATCCTGGCAGGCACTTGGTGACGTACTGTTCACCATTGAGGGGGATGAGCGAAATATCTCCAATATCCAGAACATGTTTGCGCAGATGGGAAACCGGACGTGTTTTATTTCTGCGGAAAACAAAATCAAATATCATGCAGCGGCATCTCTGGCATCGAACCACATGACAGCGGTATTTTTTATGGCGCAAAAACTATTCTTACAGTGTGGTTTTTCAATGCAGCAGGCAAACGAGGAATTGTACCGGCTTGCAAAAGGCAATCTGGAAAATATCCACGCGCAGGGATGTGCAGGTTCCCTGACCGGACCTGTGGAGCGCGGGGACAAAAATACCGTACAGAAACATATGGATGCATTAGATGCTGACATGAAAAATGCCTATCTGGAAAATGCAAAGCAGCTTTTAGAGATCGCAGAGCAGAAAAATCCGGACAGAGATTATGCGGCAATGAGAGAAATTTTCATGCCGACAGAGATTGGAGAATGACAATGAAAAACACAGTAGTAACTTTGCAGAAGCAAAAAGACGAGCACGACAAAATTACAATGGTGACGGCTTACGATTACACGACCGCAAAGATCATGGATGAATCCGGCGTGAATACGATCTTAGTCGGGGATTCACTTGGCATGGTCATGCTTGGCTATGAGGATACGTTATCCGTGACCATGGAAGATATGATCCATCACACGGCAGCAGTGACCAGAGGTGCAAAAAATGCATTTGTTGTTGCAGATATGCCGTTTATGTCCTATCAGACTTCCGTCTATGATGCAGTGGTAAACGCTGGGCGTCTGATGAAAGAGGGCAGGGCAAACGCAGTCAAATTAGAGGGCGGCGTGGAATTTGCCCCACATATCAAGGCAATCGCACAGGCATCAATCCCGGTTGTTGCACATCTTGGACTGACGCCGCAGTCGGTCAATGCGTTTGGCGGATTTAAAGTGCAGGGAAAAGACATTGAGGCGGCACAGAAGCTGATCGAGGATGCAAAAGCAGTCGAGGAGGCAGGCGCATGCATGGTCGTATTAGAATGTGTACCGGCAAAACTGGCAAAGAAAATCACGGAAATGCTGAAAGTTCCGACCATCGGTATCGGTGCAGGCGCAGACTGTGACGGACAGGTGCTTGTTTATCAGGATCTGCTTGCCATGTATGGGGATTTTCGTCCAAAATTCGTAAAAGTATTTGCAAATGTCGGCGATGCAATGCGTGAGGGAATGGCGGCATACATCAAAGAAACCAAAGAGGGAACATTTCCGTCAGCAGAGCACTGTTTTAAAATAGACGATTCCGTGATCGAAAAATTATATTAGGGGGACAAAAAAAATGAAAATCGTATCAACCATAAATGAAGTAAGAGAACAGGTAAAAGAGTGGAAAAAAGAAGGAAATACGATCGGTTTTGTTCCGACCATGGGCTATTTACATGAGGGACATGCGAGCCTTATTGATGCGGCACGCAAAAATAACGATAAAGTAGTTGTCAGTATTTTTGTAAATCCAATCCAGTTTGGACCAAATGAAGATTTAGAAAGTTATCCGAGAGATTTAGAGCATGATGCAAAACTCTGTGAGGAGCATGGAGTTGATCTGATCTTCCATCCGACACCGGATGAGATGTATGGGGATAACTTCTATACCTTTGTGGATATGGATGTGCTCACAAAAGAACTTTGTGGATTAAGCAGACCGGTTCACTTTCGTGGAGTATGTACGGTTGTATCCAAGCTGTTTAACATTGTGACTCCGGACAATGCATATTTCGGACAGAAAGATGCGCAGCAGTTAGCAATCATCAAACGTATGGTCAAAGATTTAAACATGCCATTATCCATCCACGGCTGTCCGATCATCCGTGAAGAGGATGGTCTTGCAAAGAGCTCCAGAAATACATACCTTTCTCCGGAAGAGAGAAAAGCTGCACTTGTTCTGAGCCGTTCTGTTTTCCTTGGTGAAAAAATGGTAAAAGAAGGCGAGCGTGACTGTAAGAAAGTGATTGCTGCAATGACCGCGGAAATTGAAAAAGAACCGTTGGCAAAGATCGATTATGTCAAAATTGTAGATTTATCCACAATGCAGCAGATCGATACAATCGAACACGGCATACTTGCAGCAATGGCAGTCTATATCGGAAAAACAAGACTGATCGACAACTTTATGATCGAGGACTAGAAAAGAGGAAAATATGACAATTTCAATGTTAAAAGGAAAAATCCACCGCGCGACCGTAACACAGGCAGAACTTGACTATGTGGGAAGTATTACCGTAGATATCCAGCTTTTAGAGGATGCCGGAATCTTCGAATATGAAAAAGTACAGATCGTGGATGTAAACAACGGCGCACGCTTTGAAACTTATACGATCGCAGGGGAGCGCGGCAGCGGAGTCATCTGTTTAAACGGTGCAGCAGCCCGTATGGTACAGACGAATGATAAAGTGATCATCATGGCATATGCAGATGTGACGCCGGAAGAGGCAAAACAGCAGAAACCGGTTGTTGTGTTTGTAGATAAAAATAACCATACGACTGAGATTACAAACTATGAACATCATGGGGAGATATCGGCGATCCGTTAAAGAAATCCGGTAACAGCAGATATGAGAATGTGGCGTTGGTGAAACGGTAACAGTTGAATCATAAAAAGCAATAAGTTATAATTATTTATAATTTATTGCTTTTTTAGTTATGTCAATTTATTTTTGCAGAACAAAATTCATTTTTTGAAAAATAGATCTGTTTACATGGAGGGAAAATATGCCGCAGAATTTTTATGAACTCGTATGGATTTTTATCATTTATGCCTTTATCGGCTGGTGTACGGAAGTATCTTATGCAGCCTTAGACCGTGGAATTTTTGTAAACCGTGGATTTTTAAATGGGCCTTACTGTCCGATTTATGGCTGTGGCGTTGTGATCGTCGTTGCGGTGTTAACCCCATTGAAAGAAAATCTGTTGATATTGTTTATCGGTTCATTTTTACTGACATCCATTCTGGAATATATTACAGGATATCTGCTTGAAAGAGTATTTCATAACCAGTGGTGGGATTATTCTGACAAGCCGTTTAATATTCATGGCTATGTCTGCCTCAAATTTTCCATCTACTGGGGACTTGCATGTACATTTATCATGGATGTTCTGCATCCGATCATTTATAAAGGAATTATACTGATGCCGCATATTCCAGGCGTAATATTGCTGTGTATTATCATGACTGTCTTTTTTGTGGACTGCGGCATTACCGTTGCAACAATCCTGAAATTTAATAAACGACTCAAAGTTATGGATGAAATGGCGGAACGTATACATAAACTGTCTGATGAGATCGGAGAAAACATTTATGAGAACGTGACGGACATCGTAGAAAAATCAGAAGAATTCCAGAAGACACATGCGGAGCTGCTGGATAAATTAGCGGAAACAAAGGATAACCTGATGGAGATTCCGGGCAGTGCCAAAGAAAAGATCACAGAAACGACTGGTGCAGCGAAAGATAAAATTGTTGAGACAACTGGAACAGCAAAGGATAAGATTGCAGGAACGACTGGTGCAGCAAAAGATAAGATTACAGGAACAACCAGCGCAGCGAAAGATAAATTTACAGATACTGCCGCAAATGCCAGACTTGTGCTGGAAGAAAATATTATGGAAGCTAAGAGCAGTTTTGAAGCTAAGAAAAATGCCTGGACTGAAAAATCCGAAGAGTGGAAGAAAAACCGCGAAAGACAAAAGGCGGAACTTTCCGAACTTTCCAAAAAATATGAACATCTTTTTGATGAGAAGAACTTTGGTTTTAAGCGTCTTATGAAGGCATTCCCTGATATGAAGTCAAGAGAGAACGATAAGACTCTGACGGAATTTAAAAAACATTTTCATTTAGACAAGCCGGAACAAAAATAAAATAAACGCACAGCGGGCAGCAGTGCAGAAACGGAGAAAACATGATCAGAACAGTCGATACCCAGATAATTACAGAAAATATCAAAGAGATGTGTATTGAAGCAAATCATTATCTTTCAAAAGATATGGACATTGCAATGAAGCAGGCAGTTGAGACAGAAAAATCTGAACTTGGTAAAAAAATCTTAAACCAGCTTCAGGATAACTTAAAGATCGCAGATGAAGAGATGATACCGATCTGTCAGGATACCGGAATGGCAGTCATCTTTTTAGAAGTGGGACAGGATGTTCATTTTGAGGGAGATGCGATCGAGGATGCCATTAACGAAGGCGTGCGTCAGGGATACACAGAAGGATTTTTACGGAAATCTGTTGTAAAAGATCCATTGATTCGTGAAAATACAAAAGATAATACACCGGCAGTTATCCATTATTCCATCGTACCGGGAGATAAAGTAAAGATTACGATTGCACCGAAAGGATTCGGAAGTGAAAACATGAGCCGCGTATTCATGTTAAAGCCGGCAGATGGTATCGAAGGAGTGAAAGATGCCATATTAACAGCCGTAAAAGATGCAGGACCGAATGCATGCCCGCCTATGGTCGTGGGAGTCGGGATCGGTGGTACGTTTGAAAAATGTGCAATTCTTGCAAAAAAAGCGCTGACACGCCCGGTTGGCGAACATTCCGATATCCCTTACGTGAAAGATATGGAAGAAGAACTGCTTGGAAAGATCAATAAACTTGGCATTGGACCGGGCGGACTTGGCGGTACGACAACAGCACTTGCAGTCAATATCAATACTTATCCGACTCATATCGCAGGACTTCCGGTAGCTGTTAATATCTGTTGTCATGTAAACCGTCATGTAGTAAGGACAGTCTGAGATTAAGACTTTTCAAATGCAAAATACATTTTTCACACGCAAGATTTGTGCTTCGCACAAACTTGTGATGCGCTTAAAAGCAGCGTAAGAATGGAGGTTATCATGGATAAACACATTACAACACCGATTACGGAAGAGGTCACTAAAGATTTAAAATCTGGTGATTATGTTTATATTACAGGAACGATTTATGTAGCAAGGGATGCTGCACATAAAAGAATGATCGAGGCACTGCAGCGTGGAGAAGAACTGCCGATCGATATTAAGGACAGCACAATATATTATATGGGACCGTCTCCGGCACGAGAAGGGAGACCAATCGGTTCGGCAGGACCAACAACAGCTTCACGTATGGATAAATATGCACCGACATTACTTGACCTTGGAGAAAAGGCTATGATCGGTAAGGGAAAACGCACAAAGGAAGTTATTGATGCGATTGTACGTAACCATGCAGTTTACTTTGCGGCGATCGGTGGTGCAGGAGCACTTTTATCAAAATGCATCACAAAATCAGAGATTGTATGTTATGAGGATCTTGGAGCAGAGGCAATCCGCAAGATTGAGATAAAAGATTTCCCGGTTATCGTTGTCATTGACAGTCAGGGGAATAATCTTTATGAAACAGCGATCAGGGAATTTGCATCCATTTAAGAATAAAATTTTTACATGTGAGGATTTGTGTTTATGCACCGACATGCAGATGAAAAAGAGATTTTCACTGGAAAGCAGCACAGAAATGGAGAATCATGTGAAAAATAACATTTTTCACACGCAAGATTTGTGCTTACGCACAGACTTGAGATGCGCTGGGAAACAGCGTAGGAATGGAGAATTTTATGGAAAGAAATTTAAACTGGGCAGTTCTTGGAACTGGTGTGATCGCAAATGAGATGGCGCAGGCTTTAAATACCATGGGGAAAAAACTCTATGCAGTGGGAAACCGTACTCATGAAAAGGCAGTTAAATTTGCGGAAAAATATCAGGTAAAAAAAGTATATGATGATTTTCATGAGATGTTTACTGATCCACAGGTGGATGTGATCTATATCACTACACCGCATAACACCCATATCGAATTTGTCAGGGAAGCGCTGAAAAATAAAAAGCATGTGTTATGTGAAAAATCAATTACTTTAAACAGTCTTGAACTGGATGAAGCATTGCAGCTTGCAAAGGAAAATAATGTTATTTTTGCAGAAGCGATGACAATCTGGCATATGCCGCTTTATAAAAAATTATGGGAATTTATCGATGCGGGGAAAACGGGAGAATTTTCTTCAAATCTGAAAGAAGAGTATGCAGAGATTGCAGACTGGTTGAAAGAAGGGATACCTGCACTTGGAAAAGTCCAGATGATCCAGCTTAATTTTGGAAGTTATAAAGAATATAATATGGATAACCGTTTCTTTAATATGAATCTTGCAGGTGGGGCATTGTTGGATATCGGTGTCTATGCACTCAGTATTGCACGCAGTTTTATGGAGAGCAAACCGGATCAGGTTTTGAGCCAGGTAAAATTTGCACCTACCGGCGCGGATGAACAGGCAGGCATTTTACTGATGAACAAAGAATCACAAATGGCAACGCTTGCTTTATCCTTACATTCAAAACAGCCAAAACGTGCAGTCATCAGTTGTGAAAAAGGATATATTGAAATCATGGAATATCCGCGGGCAGATCAGGCAGTGATTGTGGAAGCTGAGTCCGGGGTGCGTCATATTGTGACAGCAGGAGATACAAAAAAGGCCTTACAATATGAAATGGAAGATATGGAACAGGCAATAAATACAGGAAATGTTCAGAAACTCAGAACATCTGATACAAAAGATGTCATGGATATCATGACAGGTTTAAGAAAAGAATGGAATATGAAATATCCGGGAGAGATATGGTAAAAGTATACTGGCATTTAAAATGTCTTTTCTGTGATATAAATAATTATAAATCCGTATTCCGGGAATAAAAAACAGAAATGTGAAAATAATAGTTGACAAATCAGGAAAGATTTAGTATAGTTATTCATGCGTTACGGCGCACGGACAATATCATATTGATAAATAAAGACTTTGGAGAAGTACTCAAGTGGCCGAAGAGGTGCCCCTGCTAAGGGTATAGGTCGGGTAACCGGCG
>OGDD01000930.1_pt1 | contig 25283 bp, 9 predicted proteins | sample 1570301 | NCBI WGS metagenome assembly OGDD01 (sample SAMEA2581971, study PRJEB24529) | metagenome | biome: Human gut stool | place: China | collected 2011 | reverse complement strand
TGGAAGCTGACAAGCCCGTAACTTGGAGCTACCTGCTGCATACAGTCACCAACCCGATGAATATCGACAAGACCAAGGAATACGTACACATACAAGCCACAAGCAAGGACGGTGTATCCGATGCCTACCTCTTCTCTGCCGGAACATTGAAAACGGACACAACCGGCAGGTTCTTTGTACCCGCCGTTAATTGGCTGCGTGCAGACGAGAACGGACATTTCAAGCCATACCCCAACCACTGGCATTTCACCGCCACATCCGACAAGCAGAAAGTCTATCGCTTTGCCACAATTGTGCATACGCACGCTAAAGGCACTGATGCAAACACCGTACAGGCTGCGCCCCAAAAACAGAAAGACGGCAGCATACAGGTGGGCGACTGGAATATCAAAGCGAATATTTCCACCGATGGAAAGCCCTCGTTCGAAGTACGGAATACGCGCAAAGGCTACGATGCAAGCGTAAGCTATAAGGATTATGGCCCAACAGTGATACACGATGGCAATAAAAAGACAGAATTGAAAGACGAAGTTCCCGAACTGGAAATCTGACAATCTCTCCTAATTATCCATAAAAACAAGTCCAAAACCACAAACATCACGTGGTCTTGGACTTATTTTTTATGTCATTCTCATTGTCTGAATGCCATTTTACACAGAAATATAAGAAAACTACACAGAACTAAAAGTCAAATCAACGTTCCTACAAAATTACAAAACACACTAAAAAGCAATGGAACTAAAGAATCCCTAATTTAGCAAACAGAAAACAAAACGTAATCATACTATTAAACCCCATATGAAAAGCATGCAGAGATTTTTTCTACTAGCAGTCTGTTTACTCTCCACATTGAGTATTCATGCGCAAAGCTTTACCGTCACCGGAAAGGTTATAGACAATACCGGACTGGAAGTAATCGGTGCCAATATTTCTATCAAAGGGAGTGCAGGCGTTGGAACAATTACCAATATTGACGGACAATATACCCTTAATGTAAACAACCCCGCTAAAGATGTGCTTGTCATTTCTTATATAGGAATGAAAACACAGGAAATAGCGATAAAAGGCCAAAAACAAATCAATGTGACTTTGCAAGAAGACAGTAAGGTGCTGGATGAGGTGGTTGTCATTGGTTACGGAACAGCCAAACGAGGCGATTTGACCGGTTCTGTCGTATCTGTAAAAAACGAAGACCTGATGCAAACGCCCACCTCGGATGTGGCTCAGGCTTTGGCAGGGCGCGTGGCAGGCGTGCAAATCATGCAAAGCGAAGGCGAACCGGGAGCATCTGTCTCTATTCGTGTGCGTGGCGGTATCTCCATTACCCAAAGCAACGAACCGCTTTATATCATTGACGGTTTTCCCAGCGAAGACGGCATGAGCAGCCTGGATCCCGGTGAAATTGAGACTATCGATATTCTAAAAGATGCTTCTTCAACAGCCATTTACGGAGCTCGCGGAGCCAATGGCGTAGTAGTGATTACTACGAAAAAAGGCACGAAGGACGCTTCAAAAATGAACGTCAGCTTCAATAGTTATATAGGAATACGGAAAGTTAATAAAAAGCTTGATGTACTTTCGTCTAAAGAATATGTGCTGCTGGACTATGAACGCAATTTAGCTTTATATGGAGAAAGCGGCATACGACGGTTCCAGAATGCCTACGGCTCTTTCCAAGAAATAGAAGAAAATTACGGAAACAGAAAAGGCGTAGACTGGCAAGAAGAAGCCTTCGGCCGGGTCACCACCTCACAGAATTATCGCGTGAACATTTCCGGTGGAAATAAAGAACTGAAATACAGTCTTTCCTATAATTATGTAAAAGATCTGGGAGCCATGATAAAAAGCGGAATGGACCGCCACAACGTATCTTTCAACATCTCGCATAAAGCATCCAGCCGTTTTCAAGCCAACGCCCGCCTCAGCTATGACGAATCGAAAACATACGGTATGGGAACTTCGGAAGGAAACAACCGTTTCAACAAAATGGAACATATCTTGCAATACCGCCCTGTCAATTCACTGACAGGCAACGATCGTGATTTGATCACCGGAGATGATGACCTGATTGACGATGAGTCCAATCCGATGCAAAGCCCCATTCTCTCTGCACAAGAAGAAACAAAAATCCGCAAAGTGCGTAGCATGCAGGCTAACGGCGGCTTCACCTTCAACTTCACCAAACGGTTCAGCTTCCGCAACAGTACCGGTATGCGCTATCAGACTTCACGCCAAGACATCTTCTATGGCGAAAAATCCGTTGCCGGCAAACGTTCCAGCATCAACGGCAACATAGCTTACAACGAAAATGGCAGTTTCCAGACCTCCAATGTATTCACTTACGATTATAGAGGTAAGACTCATAAACTGAATGTAATGGCCGGTCAAGAATGGATTTCGCGCTGGTCCAAATACTTGGGAGCCTATGCCACCAACTTCCCGAACAACGACATCGGATTGGACGACATGGGGTTGGGAACTCCGAGTGAAATACGTTCCAGTGTCAACGACGACGACCGCCTGCTTTCATTCTTCGCACGTGCCAACTATAATTTCCGGGAGAAATACTTGTTGACTGCCACAGTACGTACTGATGGTTCTTCTAAATTCGCCGCGCACAACAAATGGGGCTTTTTCCCATCTGTCTCCGCAGCATGGCGCCTAAGCGAAGAAGAGTTTATCAAGAAATTAAACCTGTTCTCCGACCTTAAATTCCGGGTGGGTTATGGTTTGGCAGGTAACAACCGAGTAGCAAGCTATACATCGCTTGATTTACTAACGTCCACCCGCTACCCCATCGGTGAAGCGCTCTCACCGGGATATGCCACATCCGGAATTCCGAGCACCGATCTTAAATGGGAATCGAACAAGACATTGAATGTCGGCATAGATATGGGATTTCTGGAACAACGGATCATTGTTTCTCCGGAATTCTACCTCAACAAAAGTTCCAACCTGCTGCTGAATTCACGCGTGCCGACATCTTCCGGACACAAAACCATGATGCGGAACATCGGAAGAACCAGCAACATCGGTTTCGACCTCAGCATTACTTCCGTCAACATACAGAAGAAAAACTTTACGTGGACCACAAATTTCAATGTCTCGCACAACCGTAACAAGATTGAGGCTCTATCAGGAGAACAGTATTTCCTTGAAGAAGCCCGCTTCGGCTACGACCAGAAAACACACAAAATCGAAGTTGGCAAACCGATAGGACAATTCTATGGCTATAAGACATTAGGATTATATCAGGTTGAGGACTTTGACTACAATGCCAAAGACCAGACCTACACCCTGAAAGAAGGAATTCCTTATATGAGCGGCACATTCAACCGTAGCGACATACGTCCCGGTATGTGGAAATTCGATGATCGGAACGGAGACAAAGTCATTGATGACTCGGACATGAGTGTCATCGGCAATGCCAATCCCGACTTCTACGGCGGTCTGAACAACCAGTTCAAATACAAAGGGTGGGATTTCAACTTCTTTTTCACCTTCAGCTATGGCGGTGAAGTGCTGAATGCAACCAAGCTGACCAACACCAAAACAGCTACCACCAATTACAGTGTGCTGAACATTGCCAACAGCAGCAACCGATGGATGACCGTCAACAGTGAGGGACAACTTATAACCGATCCGGAAGAAATGGCGGCCATCAATGCCGGAAGAACCGTTGCATGCATATATGATATGGAAGCAGGCGACAAATACATCCATTCATGGGCAGTGGAGGATGCCTCGTACCTGCGTCTGAGCAACGTGAACCTGGGATACACTTTTGACCGCAAAAAATTACGCAATTTCAACATCCAGAGCCTGCGCCTCTATTTCACAGGCAGCAATCTCTTCGTATGGACACCTTATAGCGGCTTCGATCCGGAAGTATCCACTAAAGGGAATAACCTAACACCGGGTGTGGATTACGGCGCCTACCCCCGCAACCGTTCTTATGTATTCGGACTTAACATCACTTTCTAAACAAGATACAACCATGAAAAGAAATAATCCCCTATATACTATCTGTTTCTTATTGGCAGGAATGTGTATCAATACCTCCTGTGAAGACATTTTAAGCGAGTCTCCCAACTCTTCATATGAACGGAAAGACTTCTTCCTTACCGACAAACAGGCCGATATGGCCGTATTGGGAGTATACAGTATATTGCCCGGCATTTACGGAGACAAAGACGGCATGGCTTTTCCCTGCTCCGATGACACCTACTATGCCAGCGGGACCAACAGCGACAATACCCGTCGTGATATCTGCCATTACACCATCCGCCCTGCCAACACATGGGTAGACGCAGTGTGGGTAGGGAAATACCAGCAAATCAATCGCGCTAACTATGCCATTACGGGAATTGAAAATATGGACGGATACAGCGACAGCAAAGTTCTGCAGGCTTTCGCAGCCGAAGCGAAATTTTTACGTGCACAAGCAGCTTTCGACTTAGTACGCTATTGGGGAGATGTTCCTTTCAGCATAGATTACACGACCGACTATGAAACTTCTTACAAACCACGTACAGAACGTGAAGAGATATACGAACAAATCATTAAAGACCTGGATTTTGCCAAAGAACATTTGGCATGGGCCAATGATAATTCTTCGCCCGAACGTGCCACTCAAGGAAGCGCACGTGCATTGCTGATGCGTGTACTGCTGACACGAGCAGGATACAGTCTGCAATTGGACGGAAAGACAACCCGCCCGAATGAAGCATTACGTACCCGATATTTTAATGCGGTTATCAAAGAGTGGGAAGCTTTCCAATCAGAAGAAGGACAGTATCATGGTTTTTACGAAGGAGGTTACGAGGAGTTGTTCAAAGGCTTCTCGGCCGGAGTCCTGAACAACCGGGAGAGCTTGTTTGAAGTTTCTTTCTATTACCCCGGCACTAAAGGATATTGGGGAACATATATCGGCATAATTGTAGATGCACCGGCCAATTCGGCAGACGCCAACAAAGTTATGGGTCGTGCAGCAGTCTCCTATCGTGCCGTACCCGAATGGTATGATCTCTATGAAGCACAGGATGTGCGCCGCGATGTGGCTATTGGAAGGCACAGCTGGACATGGAATAAGACAACCGGTGTGCACGAAAAGACAGACTTGTCTAAGAAAAAAGGCAACTGGACCCCTGCCAAGTGGAGACGCGAATGGATGCCGGCCGGCTATAAGGAGCCTAACTATACAGATGTCAACTACTGTATGTTGCGCTACGCGGATGTTGTGCTGATGGCTGCCGAGGCCTACAATGAAACCGGCAATACGCCCAAAGCATGGGAACTACTGAACAGTGTGCGCAAGCGTTCCGGAGCCACAGAAATTACAACCCGTAACTATAAAAGTCTGCTCAAGACCAATGAGCTTATGAAAAAACTCGATTTCATCGATGATAGCGACGATACCGGCAAATTCCGTACTGCCCTCTATTGGGAACGCGGCTTCGAACTGGCTTTCGAAGGACAGCGTAAATTCGACCTTATACGTTGGGGCATACTGAAAGAAGCATTAACTCTGTTTGGAGAAAATACGGCAGTCAACACTTCCACCAATATCGCCTACCCTGCCTATCGGAATTTCAAAAAAGGCAAGCACGAACTTTTCCCGATTCCCGAAGATGAATTGCAAATAAACAGCAAACTGGAAGGAGTGAATAACCCCGGATATTAATGGGACATAGACCTTTACAAAAGTTATTAAACAATTTTGCAAGAAACTCAAACGAAATTGAAAGAAAAATCACCAATATCGAATAATGGAAAAACAGACAGAAAATCTCCGTCACCATAAAAACTATAATTTTGCAAAGAGAGAAAAACAATAAAACAACATATCATGAGAAAGACCTTACTAATAGCACTATCACTCACCTTAACCATAGCAATGGTAAAGGCACAAGCACCGGCCACTATCAGGCTGACCGACGTCACTCTGATGCATGAGATGAGGGAAGCAGCCATTCCGGAAAATAAAGCTGTCATCAGCGACCGGAATGTATCGTTCCAATGGCCGCTCCTTGCCGACCTCAAGACGCAAGACAGCGAGCTAAAGGCACTTGCCGCCCAGGCCGCCTTGAAAAAAGCAGATAAAACTAAACTTCGCTATAAAATACGCTGGTCGCAAGATGCAACCTTCAAAAAAGGAACCATGCAAGCCGAAACCCGCTGGCCTTTTTTCAATCCGGAACAAGCTTTGGCACCGGGCACATGGCATTGGCAATTCGGCTACATAATAAATGGCGCAACCAAATGGGCGCCTGTCCAACAATTTACCGTAAACAAAAACCCGGCAATGTTCTGTCCGCCGGCATTGAAAACGGTACTGACCAAACTACCGAAAGTTCATCCGCGCGTCTATATGGATAAAAGCGACTGGGACAATCTCATCAAACGCAGCCAAGGAAGTGCCGACCGCAAGACCTATATCACTCGCGCAGACAAAGCACTTGCCACACCTATGAAATCTGTGAATGACATCAATACCAAATTGGCGGAAAAGCTGACTAATGCAGCCCAGCGAGAAGCCATGATGACCCGCGAAAGCCGTCGTGTTATTGATGCGGAAGAAGGTAATATCGATGTATTGACACGTGCCTACCTATTGACTAAAGACCGTCGCTACGCCGACGAAGCCTTGAAGCGTGTCAAAGAAATCATCACATGGGGAGGAAACAAAAACATAGTCGGCAATTTCAACGAGGCCACAATGCTGTCCCTCTGCTCCACCATTTACGACACACTGTATGATTTACTGGATGACGCCACTCGCCAACTGCTTCTAGAGCATATAAAAAAATACGGAAACAACCTGTTTAAGATGTATAACAACCGTTTGGAGAACTTCATTGCCGACAACCATGTATGGCAAATGAACTTCCGTATCTTCACAATGGCTGCCTTTACCGTTTACGGTGAATTGCCCGAAGCCGACACTTGGGTGGATTATTGCTACAATCTCTGGCTGGCACGCTTCCCCGGTCTGAACAAAGACGGCGGATGGCACAACGGTGACTCCTACTTCATCGTAAACGTCCGTACCCTGGTCGAAGTTCCCTATTTTTATAGTCGCATCACCGGCTACAACTACTTCAACGACCCTTGGTACCAGGGTAATGCCTTATACGTCATTTATCACCAGCCTCCTTTTTCCAAATCCGCAGGAAACGGTAGCGCACACCTGAACGTAACGCGGCCAAGAGGTTCCAGAGTGGGATACGCCGATGCACTGGCACGCATGACGGGAAATACGTATGCTGCCGATTATGTGCGTATTATACAAGCCAGTCGTGCCAATATACTGGAAGAAGACAATGTTGGCAAAGAAGCCGGACTTGGTTGGTTCCGCCTGCAATGCAACAAACCGTTGCCTACCGGCGCCGGACTGAAAGACCTGCCATTTGGATATGTATTCCCCGAAACCGGACTTGCTTCATTCTCCACCAACCTTGAACGTGTGGGCCGCAGTGCCATGTTCAGTTTCCGTAGCAGTCCTTACGGCAGCACCTCCCATGCGCTGGCAAACCAGAATGCGTTCAATACATTTTGGTCGGGACAACCGCTATTTTACAGTAGCGGACACCACATCAGCTTCATCGACAAGCACAGCATGTATTGTCATCGCGCCACCCGCGCCCATAATACCATTCTTGTAAACGGCATCGGACAACGCATCGGCACCGAAGGTTACGGCTGGATTCCACGCTACTATGTGGGCGAAAAGATAGGCTACGTACTGGGTGATGCATCCAATGCCTACGGAAAGGTTATTTCTAAAAGCTGGCTGGCAAGAGCCAAAAAGGAAGAAGTATCGTTCAGCCCCGAAGCCGGTTGGGACGACGTGAAGCTAAAAACCTTCCGCCGTCACATCGTAGAACTGGGAAAAACCGGATTCACATTCATCTATGACGAACTGGAAGCCGAAGAACCTGTCACTTGGAGCTATCTGCTACATACGGTCACCAATCCGATGAATGTCAATATGGTAAACGGGTTTGTGCACGTTCAGGCTACCAGTAAGAACGGCATTTCCGACGCCTACCTACTGGGCAGTGATGAATTGAAGACAGACACTACCAGCCATTTTTTCACTCCTGCCACCAATTGGCTGCGCGCCGACGACAAAGGAAACTTCAAGAAGTATCCGAACCATTGGCATTTCACCGCCACTTCAGGCAAGCACAAAGTGTATCGTTTTGTCACTATTATTCATACCCATATCAACAAAACCACTCCCGACAAACCGTTCTCCATACCGCAACGTCTGAAAGACGGCAGCATCAAGATGGGAAGCTGGATCATCAAGGCCAACGTATCTTCCGAGGGCAAACCTTCGTTCGATGTACGTTTCCCAAGACCCCAGTACGATGCGGCAGTGACCTACGACGGTGACGTGACCGTAGTACGCGAAGACGGTTACGAAACAACTTTAAGAGACAAATTACCCGAACTGGAAATCTAATAATACCGAAAAACATATGAAATCGAATAGATTCATGCAACGGGGCTTTACCCTGACACTCTGCCTGATGGTATCGTTATTGGTGGGAGCGCAAACTCCCAAGAAGCCGCGTATGCAGACTTCCGCTTCCCCAAAAGAAACGATATATAAATCTTGGGAAGATATGCAAGCCGAACTGAAAACAAAGAGTACACCTGCCAAAGCTCCTGCACAGACCGGCAAAAGCAATGCTGCCAAGAGTAAAACGGTCAGCAAAGCGCCCAAGGAGAAAAAAACGGCAACTCCCACAAAGTCCTACATCGCCCTGAAGACCAACGTGCCTTTTCTGGCAGTAGGCATACAAAATCTGGCAGTAGAAATAAAACTACACAAACATATCTCCATTGACTTCCCTGTGATGTGGAGCATCGGAGATATCGAGCGCGAGCATGGACTGCATACCATCGCTTTCCAACCCGAAGGGCGCTGGTGGTTGAAGTCCGCAGGCGAAGGACACTTCTTCGGTCTGCACGCCCATGCCGCCTGGTTCAACCTGAAATGGGAAGATACGCGTTATCAAAGCGAGCAATATCCTTTGTTGGGCGCCGGCATCAGTTATGGTTATAAGTTGCCTTTTTCCGAACACTGGGGAGCCGAATTTACGCTTGGTGCGGGATATGCCAACATGAAATACAATACATATTACAACATAGAGAACGGCGCAAAGCTGGATACCCGTAAACGTAACTATTGGGGTATCACCCGCGTAGGCGCATCCTTGGTTTACCGTTTCTAATACCTGCAAGATTATGAAGAAGAACTCATACACACCGCTTTTCAAAAGTATTTGTTGTCTGCTGTTGTCCCTGACAATGACTGCCTGCAGCCTTTACGAACATCCTGAAATGACCGAAAACGGAGAAATAGGAATAGACCCTACGGCAGTAAACGTCAACATCAACCTGTCTCTGCAACTGAAAACAGACGAGGCGGCCAATGACGAGGTTGCTTCCCGCGCCGACGCCGAAACCGGATACCGCCACCGCATTATTGTGGACGCTTATCTGAACCGCATCCTTTCCAAACGACAGGTTGTCTACAAAGAGCTGACCGAAGCGGCAAAACTGGATATGGAACTCAATCTGAAACTCCATGCACGCGACTATCAACTGGTGATATGGGCAGACTATGTCAGTGAAGACAGTGATGATGATCTTTTCTACAACACCACTACGCTCGCCCCTGTCATCTCGCCCGAAACCTATCTTGGAAACTCGGAGTATAAAGATGTGCTTTATAGCTGTCAGGAGCTGAACTTAAGTAAATATCGCAACCAATGGAATGCCCAAGTAGCATTGAATCCCGAAATGAAACGTCCCACCGCACGTTATGAACTCATAGCCAACGACATAGAGACGTTTATGGCAAACGGTGCGAAAGCGGGCAGCAAATATACCATGACCGTACGCTATCTGGGTTTCTACGACACAGGCTTCCACACGTTGGATGGCATCAGCAAACATGGTTTGCAGTACGTCACATACAAACGCACGATTACCGTTCCTCAAGAAGGAACGCAAGAGATGAGCATTGCTTTCGACCACATCTTCGTACCCGAAAATGGCGAAGTGCCCATTGCCGTAGAGTTGAGTAATGATAAAAACGCACTGCTGGCACGCACCTACCTGACCCTGCAATGCATCGTGAAGCGTTCCAACTTCCTTACCGCCGACCCGTCCGGAGGTATCGGTGTAGATCCCGGCTACGACGGAACGATAGATGAGGACCTGACCGTAGAATAAGAATCAATGAGAATCAATAATAATTATATAACACTTTAATATTTCTAAGATTATGAAAAGAAGTTTACTAAACATCGCAATGGCTGCATTCATCAGTTGTTTTGCAGCTTGCAGTGAAGAAGAAATTATTGCCACTCAGGACGGAACTCCCAAGGAAGTAACCGTCATGGCACAAGTTCCTACGAATCCGGCTACACGCAGCGTAGGAGTAGACAATGTAATTGGTGACAACCAACTGCGTTGTATCCTCTCCGTTGTGAACAGTGCAGACAAATCAGAGATTACCCGCATAGAAAAACTGGTAGGTGCAGATGATACCAAAATATCATTCACTTTTACAGTAGGCAGTGACATAGATTACAATTGCTTGTTCTGGGCAGATTATGTGGATGAAAATGCAAGTAAAGTCGATGAAAAATATGCCGATAAGTACTACAACACAACCAATCTGCAAGGTATCAGTGTAAAAGTAGATGCCGACACGCCGGCCAACAACGCCCAATTGTTCAACAATGCCGCTGCCGATGCCTTCTATGGTGTACTTCCTAAAGCCTACATTGACGATTCTCAAACACCAAGCATTACTTTGAAGCGTCCGTTTGCCAAACTGAACCTGAAACCTGAGGCTGGCGATGAATGGGCAAACCAAATCACAGCAATGGATATAGAATTTAATATGCCGGGAGAGTTCAACATGTTGACAGGTAAAGCTGCCGGTTCCAAGACGCTCGTGAAAGCAGCCGGAGTATCCAAAGTTGAAAACGTTTATTTCTCAACATTCTTGTTCATTGAAGATCCCGAAACAGCAAAGTTCAATGATGATATCAAAATAAGTTTCGTCAAACCGGGCTCCGAAACTTCCGAAACAGTAACAAGAACTATCAAAGGAGGATTTAATATTAAACCGAATAATGAAATTAATGGCGAAGCCAACCTCTCTAAAGAACAAGATATTACTGTGGATGTAACCGTTGACGGTAAGCCTGAAGATCCAAATGCACCGAAAGTAGGAGATTACTTCTACACTGACGGCACTTGGTCCACAGAGCTAAATGGTGAAAAGACCGTAGCCGGTGTTATTTTTGACTTGGCAGCGGATGACGTTTTAGAAAATTACGAAGGAAGCAACCTGCAAGACAAAGTAAGAGGATGGGTAGTGGCATTGAACGATATTTCATCCGTTCAGTGGTATGGCGGGACATCTAATCTCACCAGTAATAATTTAATAAATACGATTGAAGGCGTAGCAGTCTTAACAAGTACAGGTGAGGATCCCATAGCCAAAGAATTATTAGGATATAAAAATTCAAAAGCTATCGCAACTGCAACAACTAGTACAGAAACGTTCCCTGCTAATACAGGATGTAGCAATTGGTCCCCCCAAATAACCAGCAATACAACAAGCGGTTGGTATCTTCCCTCAATAGCCCAACTTCAAAGAATATATCAAGCCGAGACAACTATTACCGATAAATTAACAGCAGCAAGCGGTACAGCTGTTAATGCAGGAGTATATCTAAGTAGTACTCTATACCAGAACAAAGATTCTAACTATGCTCCTTTAGGGATCAATCTCAAAGAAGCAGACAAAGCTAATAAAACAAATAATTACGGGATTGCTAGAGCTCAAAAAGCAAATAGCGGATATTATGTTCGTGCCGTCCTGACTTTCTAACTCCCATTAACGGCCTTATATCAATTCCAAGAAAGGCAAGCCCCCTTCATCCTTGCCTTTCTTCATTAAGTTTTGTCATTCAGAGCGTAGCGAAGAATCTCCTCTCTCACTATTCATAAAAATAAGTAATTCTTCCATTTCGTTCTGAATGACAAAGCTAAATATCAACATTTCCCTAAATTTAAAAAGAGAAAAAGCCTTCTAACAAAAACGACGGCTTCCTTACATGAAAACGCCTAAGAATCGCAAGCTGTTATTTTCAAAGCATTAGCAACTATATAGAATATACCATTATGAAACAAAGTTCCTGCCTACGGTTATTGCCTTATCTCTTTGCTGTCCTACTGTTGTTCTGCGCCTGCCATGACGACGCAATGCCCGAACAACCGGCTTCCACCGACACCGAAAACCCCGAAGCACTTGATGCCTATCATGACAAGATACGAGAAAAGCCTTATCCCAAAGCAGACAATGAACTTTATCTGAACCCCTCGCCCCTCATCGTTCCGCAAACCATGAAGACCGGCGCCAAACTGCAATTCTCCCTTTCACGCAGCAAAAACTTCGACACACCCGAAACCGTCACCTCACAAGCCGTAGCGTGGTGTATGTTCAACCCCCATAAAAAGCTGGAAAACGGCACATGGTACTGGCGTTTTCGCAACATCTCCGCCGACGGAACCGAAGAAGCATGGAGCGAGATCCATCCATTCGAAGTAAAAGAAACGACTCCCGTTTTCGTTACCCCGCCGTTCGAAACATTCCGACAATATGCACCCCACACTTACCCTCGCCTCTACTGCTTTCTGGACGACCGAATTCAGGAAGCACGACAAGAAGCAAGCTCACATTCCGAATACCAGCGACTGATCCAAAACGCCGCCAATACCCTCAAAGCAGACCTGACTGCCATCGGCAACCCATACAGCCAAATCAATGTCATCAAAAGATACGTACAAAGCCTTTATCAAGCCTACTATCTGACACAGCAGGAGACCTATGCCAAACGCCTGCACGAACTGCTGCAACTATTGCTCAACACCCCTGTGAGCGATGCCGTCCTGTTTGCCGACAACTTCGGGAGCACCAACATCGCTTACTGCTTCCTCAAGCCCTACGATTTGCTCTACAAACGACTGAGCAGCGAAGAACGCCAAAGTGTAGAAGACTTGTTGATGCGTGTACTGCGCTTTTATTATCCGCAACAACAGGGTACGCAGGAAAACCGCATCTTCGATAATCATTTCTGGCAACAAAACCTGCGTGTACTCTTTCAAGCCACTTTCCTGCTCTACGATAATGAAGCCCTGCAAGATGAAGTGTTGCCCATAATGGAATATTACTATGAACTGTGGACAGCCCGCGCACCGGCTTCCGGCTTCAACCGGGACGGAATGTGGGCCAACGGAACAGGCTATTTCAACAACAATGTGTATACACTGTTTTATATGCCGATGCTCCTCTCGCACATCACACGCAAAGACTTCCTGCTGCATCCCTGGTATCGAAATGCCGGACAGGCGCTCACTTTCACCTGCCCGCCGGAATCCAGGAATATCGGTTTCGGTGATAATAGTGAAAAATATACCACGTCAACCTACCAATATGCGGCTTTCGCCGATTTTCTGGCACGAGAAACGGAAGACGGATATGCAGGCTGGTATGCCCGGCAAGCGGCAAAGACTTTAGTCCGCGACAACGACATGCGTCTCTACCGTATGGCAAGCAATACGCTCTCCTATGGAACGGAACTTCCGGCAGACTGCCCGAAACTCATCTGGTACAAAGATGCGGGTGAAGTAGCGATACACAGTGACCTGACGAATCCCCGGAACGACTTGGCGCTGGCCTTCCGTTCCAGCACATTCGGTTCGGGAAGCCATACGGTCTCCAACCAAAATGCGTTCAACCTGCTCTACCGCGGCGCAAACATATATCGCAGCAGTGGCTACTACACCAGCTTCTCCGATGCCCACAACCTGATGTCTTATCGCCACACCCGCGCCCACAACACGATACTGGTCAACGGCATCGGACAGCCTTACTCCATGCAAGGCTACGGCAACGTGATGCGCGCCATGGGAGGTGACAACCTCTCCTACTGCTTGGGCGACGCTTCCAAAGCATACTCCGGCATCAGCACAGATCCCATGTGGGTGGAAGCTTTCGAAGCAGCCGGCATCACACAAACCCCAGAGAACGGGTTCGGTTCCACACCGCTCACTCTATACCGCCGCCACGTACTGATGCTACCCCCCGACATCGTCGTCATTTACGATGAGCTGGAGGCCAAAGAAGCCGTACGGTGGGACTGGCTGCTACACAGCCCCACCGAGTTCAGCATCGACAGCAACCGGCAAACGGTAACCACTTGCAATACGGAAAAAGCTTTCACCGCCACTACCAGCCTGTTCAGCAACGAACAGATAACCCTGTCGCAAACCGACCGTTTCACCGTACCGCCTACCGAAGCATCCGATACTACCTATCCCAACCAGTGGCACCTGACGGCTTGCATCGACGGAAAAGCAAAGACACGCATACTTGCCGTCATCCAGATAAAACCCGACAACGATACTCCCGTCAAGATACAACGTAACGGAAATATCCTGACCTGCGGTTACTGGACGATAGAGGCCGGGCTGGATGCTTCTTCACCTGCCATGCTGAACGTAACGCACAGCATGAAGAAGTCGTCCTTTCACTATGGCAACGCCTCCCTTGTGCTGGGCGGACAATCCTATGTGCCTGCCGACCGTAGTTCGTCTATACTCTATGATAAGATAAATGGAGAATACCTCGTCATGGAACAGGCAGACCATCGGCCGCTTTCAACCCGCGCCTCAAGCCGCTGAATCCGTAGGTAACGGACGCGAACAAATATAAGCCGCAAAGCTATCATATTGAAAAATAATTCCATATCTTTGCCCAATAACCTTATTCTTCATCGGACATGACAAAATATATATTATTTTTCATCGGGTGCTGCATATTGTTCGCGCCCCTCCGTTCACAAAACGCAGAACCGATCAAGTTCGTCCACATCGCTCTGAATGAAGGGCTTTCGCAAAGTACCATATTCGGCATCACACAGGATAAACAGGGAAACATGTGGTTCGCCACCTATAACGGGCTGAATAAATACAACGGCTACGACTTTACCGTTTATCAACACGATGAACACAACCCGCACAGCATCAGCAACGATATCATCCGCACCTGCACCGCCGACAGGCTGGGCAAGATATGGATAGGAACCGATAGCGGACTTTCATTCTACAATGCCGACAAAGACCGATTTGAGAACTTCTCTTCTGAAGACAGAGGGGAGCAAGTACCCATCAATGGCATCGTGGAGTTCAACAATCACGAATTACTGCTGTTTTCCAACAAAAAAAAGCTGCTACTGTTCAACACCGAAACCTCGCAGTTCTCCTGTAAAATGCCGGAATCTTCCTTAGAATCCCTTTCGCCTACGGTTGTGGCCCGGCAAGGAGATTACATCTATATCGGCAGCAACAACAGAGTTTATACTTATTCCCTCGCAGCAAACACGCTGAGCAGCTTCGTATTAAGTGACAATCTGAAAGATAAAAATATCACAGCCATTCTGCAGCAATCACCCACCCGGATTTGGATAGGCACCGAAGGAGGCGGACTTTTTCTATACAATCCGCAGACAGGGACAATCAAAAATTACAGTCATACGCCCAAAACGGCTAATTGCATCAGCTCCGATTATGTACGTTCACTTGCACTCGACTCCCAGCATCGACTGTGGATAGGTACCATCAATTCCCTGAATATTTACAACGAGCAAGAAGACAACTTCAACATTTACACCAGCGACCCGCTGGAAAACGGAAGTCTTTCGCAAATGTCCGTACGTAACATCTTCATGGACACACAGGGTGGAATGTGGCTGGGCACTTATTTCGGAGGAATCAATTATTATCATCCGCTGAAAAACCGCTTCCGGAATCTGCAATTCACCGCCAAACCCAATTCGCTGAACAGCAATATCATCAATTGCATCCGGGAAGATGCACAGAAAGGCCTTTGGATAGGAACTAATGGAGGCGGAGTAAATTACTATAACCCCCAAACCGGGAAATTCACCCACTACACCCAAAAGGAAGGGCTTGGATCGAATGATGTGAAAGCCATCTACATAGATGAAGCGAACAAGCAGGTTTACATCGGTACACATACCGGAGGTCTCAGCATTCTTCATCGCCGGTCGGGACAGATAGAGACCTACAACCGAAACAGCAGGGAAAAAAATATCTATGCCATCGAGCCGACAGAAACAGGGGATTTCTGGATGAGCGGCATGAGTTCCATTCTCAGGTTCAACCCCTCGCAGTTATCTTTTTCCAGCATAACCACCCAATCAGACGGGCGGCCGTTTCTCCGGGAACGCGTTTCGAACTTTTTTCGCGACAGCAAACATCGCTTATGGCTCATCAGCGAAAAAGGACTGTTTGCCTATACCGAGCAAAACGGAAAATTACACAACTACCCGATACCTGCATTAGACTCCATCAGCCGTAAGTTCATCAATTGTCTGTATGAAGCACACGATGGAACATTCTGGATAGGTACTCGAAGCGGCATCTGCCGCCTGAATGAAAAAAGCCAGGAAGTCACTCTATACACAACAGCGCATGGACTGCCCAATAATGTAGTACATGGAATATTGGAGGATTCCTACGGAAAACTCTGGATAAGTACCGACAAAGGTATCAGTTGTCTGCACCCCTCTACCGGAAAGTTCCGTAACTTCACTAACAATGACGGACTGCAAAGCAACCAGTTTACGGCTGCCTGCCAACGAACCGCTGACGGACAAATGTATTTCGGCGGAATTAACGGCATTACGACATTCCGCCCGGAAGAAGTGGTAGATAATCCATATATACCACCGGTTGTCATCACTCAGTTACGACTTTTCAACAAGATCGTTTTTCCGGATGATGAAACAGGGATACTGGAGAGAAACATCAATGAAACACGTAGCATTACATTCACCGCCCAACAATCCATGTTCTCGTTGGAGTTTGTGGTATCCAATTACGCCTCAGGCACTCATAATACCTTTGCCTACAAACTTGACGGATACGACAAGGAATGGTATTATACAAACTCGCAACGCGTGGTCTCGTATTCAAACCTGCCGCAAGGCACTTACCGTTTTCTCGTAAAAGCAGCCAACAATGACGGCAAATGGAATGAAACACCCACCGAGCTGGAGATTATCATTCTGCCTGCCTGGTACAAAACCTGGTGGGCATCCCTCTTGTTTGCAGCAGCTTTCATTGCCGCCACAGTTTTCGTCTTCCGCTATTTTTGGATTCGGAAAAGCATGAAAGCTGAGATACAAATGGCACAGATAGACAAGGAACGACAAAAAGAAGTAAACGAAATGAAGCTGCGTTTCTTCATCAACATCTCCCACGAACTGCGCACCCCACTCACCTTGATACTGGCGCCGCTCCATGAAATGCTCAACAAAGTGAATGACCGGTGGCAACACAAGCAACTGGAATTGATGAAGCAAAATGCCAACCGGTTGTTGCATCTGGTTAATCAACTGTTGGATTACAGGAAAGCCGAACTGGGAGTCTTCGGCCTGAAAGTAAAACCGGCTCAAGTACACCGGATTATTGAAAAGAACTTCCGGTTCTATGAAGCGTTGGCGCAACGAAAGGGAATACAGTATGACTTCTGCTCGGAAGTGGAAGACAAAGAAATACTCTGCGATCCCAATTATCTGGAGCTGATTGTGAATAATTTGTTATCCAATGCTTTCAAGCACACAGAAGAAGGGCAGAGTATCACTGTATCATTGAAAGATACCGGAAACAACCTTCTTCTACAAGTCAAAGATACCGGCAATGGAATACCCTTGGAAGAACAGAAAAAGATATTCGAACGGTTCTATCAAGTCAAAAGCAGTCACACCGGCAGCGGTATCGGACTTTCGTTAGTGCAACGCCTGGTGGAACTGCATCATGGACATATCGAACTGGACAGTGCAGAAGGCGTTGGAAGCACCTTCTCCATTTTCCTGCCTATTGACAAGAAGTTTTATCGTCCGGAAGAATTTCAGCAGGAAAGCACCATAGCAGAAATAGAACAAAGCTACTCTGTCAATCCACAGGAAATGTATGTTGCAGACGCCGAAGAAGCCTCCGAAGAAGAAACGGAAGAAGAACCGGAAAAACCAACAAAACCTCGGCAGAAAGAAAGCATCCTGATTGTAGAAGACAATTCGGGCATCCGCCAGTACCTCTGTGAAGAACTGGGCAAATTGTACAATGTTCTGGAAGCGAAAAATGGCAAAGACGCATTGGAAATAATGAAAGAGCAGGAAATAAATCTTATATTGACGGATGTCATGATGCCCGTAATGGACGGCCTGCAGCTATGCAAGCAAATCAAACAGAACCTAAACACTTGTCATATTCCAGTCATAATCTTATCGGCCAAAGCCGATTTAGAAGAACAATTAGAAGGGTTGCATATGGGTGCGGACGATTATATTCCCAAACCTTTCTCCCTGACACTGGTGACAACGAAAATAAGAAACCTGTTCCGCACACGCTATCGAGCTATCCAATACTATTCAAATTCGCTGGAGATAGAACCGGAGAAACTGACCCTCAGTCCTCTGGATGAAGAAGTGTTGAAAAAGGCTATGGAAATTATGGAACAGCACCTTGACGATGTGGAGTTCTCTACCGAGGAGTTTGCACGTGAAATGTGTATGAGCCGCTCCAGCCTGCACCTGAAAATGAAAGCTCTGACAGGTGAGTCAACCAATGACTTCATCCGCAAGATACGTTTTAACAGAGCATGCAAACTTTTGAAAGAGGGAAGATACACAGTAGCGGAAATCAGTGTAATGGTAGGATTCAGTACCCCGTCTTACTTTGCCACCAGTTTCAAGAAGTATTTCGGTTGTTTACCCTCGGAATATATCAAGAACAAATGAGGGCCAATGGATGATTAATGATATAAATCAACAAACCATGACAAAATCTGTCTTCTTATCCATTTTACTTTGGATATTTATATACCCGCTTCGTGTGCGGGCCATAGAGTCAATTAACTTTATTCATATCGGAGTCAACGAGGGGCTGTCGCAAAACACAGTATTCGATATTACCCAAGACAAACAAGGCAATATGTGGTTTGCCACTTATGACGGACTGAACAAATATGACGGTTACGATTTTACTATCTACCGGCATAATGAGTCGGACCCGCATAGCATTGGCAGCGTGATCGTCAGAGCATGCATTACAGACACCCAAGGAAGAATATGGGCCGGCACAGAGGAAGGATTATCACTTTACGATACCGAACAAGACAGATTTCATAATTTCAAATATTCCAAAAATAAAAAGACGCTCGCCATCAACGGCATCATCGAAATAAATGAAAAGCAGTTGCTTCTCTACACAAACCAAAATGAAAACCTGCTGACATTCGATACTGAAACACACTGTTTTTCAGACAATCCTCTGCACCCTTCACTACTGAATATCCTGCCGACTGCTATTGCAAAGCAGGACAATCATATTTATATCGGGAGCTATAAAGGCGTGTTTTCCTACTCTATCTCCGACAAGACTTTAAAAAGCATCATGCCCGATAAACTAAAAGGCAAACAAATTCTCTCCATTTTACAGCAATCGCCTATTCTTCTATGGATAGGGACAGAGGGACATGGATTATACAAAGTTAATTTACAGACTCAGGAAATCACCAATTATGTCAATAATCCGAAGAACCCAAACAGCATAAGTTCCAATTATATACGCTCACTCACACTTGATCCGCAAAACAGGTTATGGATAGGTACCCTCAATTCACTAAGTATATATGATGAAAAGCATGATTCATTTAATAACCATACCAGCAACATAGAAATCAGCGGAAGTTTATCGCAAACATCCATTCGCGACATTTTCATGGATGCCCATGGCGGCATGTGGTTAGGAACCTATTATGGAGGGCTGAATTATTATCATCCACTTAAAAACCGTTTCCATAACATACAATTTACAGCAAAGAAGAACTCATTGAACTGCAATACAATAGGATGTATCAAAGAAGATGCTCAAAAAGGAATCTGGATAGGAACAAATAACGGCGGTTTGAATCATTACAACCCCCATACACAGCAATTTACGCATTACATGAGGGAAGAAGGCCTCATGTCAAATGACATAAAAGACATATATATAGATGAAGCCAATGATTTGGTCTATATAGGCACACATACGGGCGGACTCGGTATTCTGCACCGCAAATCCGGACAAATAGAAATATTCCATAATGAAGAAGTAAAAAACATATATGACATAGAACCTGCCGAAAACGGAGAGTTATGGATGACCGGCATGTCCATGCTTGTCCGTTTTAATCCCCGGAACAAAACATTCCAATCCATAAACTCACAAATAGACGGACAGCCATTGGCAGAGGATCAGTTCACCTATTTTCTTCGAGACAGCAAAAGACGCCTTTGGATTGGCGGAGAAAAAGGACTGTCGGTATATACGGAAAAAGACAACGGTTTGCTAAACACGATGATAATACCGGAAAGCTCACCTCTTAACTATAAGTCCATAAACTGTATACATGAAGCTCGTAACGGGATCTTCTGGATTGGAACACGAAACGGAATCTACCGCTTTGACGAAAGTAAAAAAGAAACCAGACAATATACCACAGCACATGGATTGCCTAATAATGTCGTACATGGAATTCTGGAAGACTCATCCGGCAATTTATGGTTAAGCACCAATCAAGGGCTGAGTTGTTTCCAACCGAATACGGAAAAATTCCGCAATTATGCAGACAGCGACGGGCTTCAAAGCAACCAGTTCACCAACAACGCCCATTGCCGGACAGCAGACGGACAAATGTATTTCGGCGGCATCAACGGCATCACTCTGTTCCATCCGGAACAGATAGTGGACAATCCATACACTCCACTGGTTGTTATCACCCAACTGCACCTGTTCAACCGAAGGGTCTTTCCCAATGACGACACCGGCATATTGAAGACAGATATCAGCAGGACAAAAAGCATCACACTGTCGAGCAAACAGTCCATGTTTTCACTGGATTTCGTCGTATCCAACTACATATCAGGCAATCACAACACATTCGCCTATATGTTGCAAGGCTTCGACAAAGAATGGTACTACTCCAACAGCCTGCGCACAGTGTCCTACTCCAACCTGCCGGCGGGCACCTATCATTTCCTTGTAAAAGCCGCCAACAGCGACGGGAAATGGAATGAAACGCCCACAGAACTGGAAATCGTGGTGCTTCCTGTCTGGTACAAAACGTGGTGGGCTATCCTGCTGTTCGTCATCGCTTTTATCTCCATCACCATTTTTATATTCCGTTATTTCTGGTTGCGCAAAAGCATGGAAGCGAAACTGCAAATGGAACGCGTGGACAAAGAGCGACAGAAAGAAGTGAGCGAAATGAAACTGCGTTTCTTTATCAACATCTCCCATGAATTACGCACCCCGCTCACCCTGATTCTCGCCCCGGTACAGGAAATGCTGGACAAAGTAAGCGACCGGTGGCTGCACAGGCAACTGGAACATGTACAGAAGAATACCAACCGACTATTGCATCTGGTGAACCAACTAATGGACTACCGGCGTGCCGAATTAGGTGTGTTCAATTTGAAAGTAAGGCTCAATCTGATACACAATGTGGTCGAAAAGAATTTCCTGTTCTATGAACGTCTGGCTCAACGCAAACGGATAGCCTATAACCTCAGTTCCAATGCAGAAGGACGTGAGATATTCTGTGATCCGGATTATATGGAACTGATTGTAAACAATCTGCTTTCCAATGCCTTCAAATACACAGGTGAAGGCAAGAACATCACAGTGACCTTGAAGGAAGAGAATCACGAGTTGCTCCTTCAGGTAAAGGATACGGGAAGCGGCATCCCCGTTGACAAGCAAGGCAAAATCTTCGAACGCTTCTATCAAGCAGACAACGAGCACTTGGGCAGCGGCATCGGGCTATCACTGGTGCAACGCCTCGTGGAGCTGCATCATGGGCGTATCGAGCTGGAGAGCGAAGAAGGTGTAGGGAGCACTTTCTCCATCTATCTGCCCACCGAGGAGTCGGCATACCTTCCGGAAGAGAAACAGGTTGAGTCCGAATCCATCGAGGAACAGAGAGTCTACACCACCAACAACCGGGACATGTATGTCATCGATACGGAAGACGAAGAGATTTCGGAAGGCGAAACAACCCCGGACGAGACGGCAGCTAAAGACGGACAAAACAAAGAAAGCATCCTGATTGTGGAAGACAATCCGGACATCCGCCAATACCTATGTGAGGAGTTGGGCAAAACCTACCATATACTGAAAGCAGAAAACGGAGAGGAAGCGTTGTCCATTGTGAAGGAGCAAGAGGTGGGCCTCATACTGACGGATGTCATGATGCCCGTTATGGACGGTCTGCAACTATGCAAACAGATAAAACAGAACCTGCGCACCTGCCATATACCTGTCATCATATTGTCTGCCAAAACCGACCTGAAAGAACAATTGGAAGGACTGCAAGTAGGTGCGGACGACTATATTCCCAAACCTTTCTCAATGATAATGATCGCTACCAAGATCAAGAACCTGTTCCGCACCCGCTACCGGGCTATCGAACACTATTCCAATTCCTTGAAAGTAGAGCCCGAAAAAGTAGCGCTTAATCCGTTGGACGAAGAGCTGCTGAAGAAAGCAATAGCCATTGTGGAGAAGCACATGGACAATGTAGAGTTTTCCACCGAGATATTCGCCCGCGAAATGTGCATGAGCCGTTCTAACCTGCACATCAAGATGAAAGCACTGACGGGAGAATCTGCCAATGACTTCATTCGCAAGATGCGTTTCAACCAGGCATGCAAGCTGCTGAAAGAAGGGAAATACACAGTTTCGGAAATCAGTGGAATGGTGGGTTTCAACACCCCATCCTACTTCGCCACCAGCTTTAAAAAATACTTCGGTTGCCTGCCGTCAGAGTACGGAAAATAGTCATTCGAAAGTTATTAAAATACTAATTCACAAAAAGGTGAGACTGAATTGCCATTTGTCTCACCTTTTTATGAATTACACAAATTTGAAAGTACTTTATACAGGAGTGTAAGTACTTTACATCCTGATAATAATTCATTTGACATTACTGCAAGCTGTTTTCATGCCAACCCCATACCTTTGCTATCGTTGACTTAGAATTATTTCAAGAACAATATAACATGAAAAAACAGCTTTTTATTCTCTTGACATTCTGCCTGACACTGATTGCCGCACAGGCCGGAAACATAATTTGCATACACGAGAATGTACGCGAGACTCCGTATCCACAGCAAGGACATACCTTATATATAAACCCTGCCCCGTTGTTAGTGCCCCAAAGCACCAAGCAGTCGGACTACCTGCAATTCAACCTGTCGCGAAGCAAAGACTTTTCGGACGCAAGTACCCTCCTGTCACAGCCCAAACCCTGGTGCATATTCAACCCGCACAAGGTGCTGGAAAGCGGCACATGGTACTGGCGCGTACGTTCGGTGAGCAAAGAAGGCAAAGAACTCCCTTGGAGCAAAACTTACAGCTTCACTGTAACCGATGACATACCTCAATTCGTCACCCCCGAAGCAAATGTTTTCCTGAACAACATTCCTCAGGCATACCCCCGCATCTATTGCTTCCTGAACGGCAATCTGGAAAAGGCGCGCAAGAAAGTGCGCTCCAATCCGGAATTCGAGAATATGATCAACGATTCGCGTAATGCACTCGGCTCCAATTACACCAACGACACCAAGCCATACAGGCAGATCACCCGCATGGCTGCCGAATGTGACAACCTGAATACCGCTTATCAAATGCTGCAACTGGACGTGTATGCCGATAAGATGGTGCAGAACGTACGTTGCCTGCTGGCAGTGGAACCCGACAAGAAAGTCATCAACAATGACTTCAATGCCGGAGAACTGATTTACACTCTGGCGTGCACCTACGAAAATTGTTACGACCGCTTCACTCCACAAGAGCGCAAGCAAATGGAAGGCATCATTATGGACGTATTGTCACTCTATTATAAAAAACACATGATAGAGAAAGAAGAAACCCATATCTTCGACAATCACTTCTGGCAATTCGCTTTCCGTCACTTCATGCAAGCGGCACTGGTGATGTACGACAAATACCCGCTTGCCAAAGAATATCTGGAATATAGCTACGAGCTATGGACGGCGCGTGCTCCGGCATCCGGTTTCAACCGCGACGGCTCATGGCACAACGGAACAAGCTATTTCAGCGCCAATGCCGTCACTCTGGCTTACGTTCCCTCTTTATTCAGCTACCTGACGAAAACGGACTTCATGCAACACCCCTGGTATAAGAACGCCGGTCTTGCCCTATTGTATAGCTGGCAACCCCGGTCATTGAGCGCCGGTTTCGGTGACGGACATGAGAAGAACAACGGCAAACCCCTGCGTATCCGAAGCGCCTTTGCCGACTTCATGGCACGTACCACCGGAGACCCCTATGCCGCATGGTATTCGTCCATCAACAACCGTTATAAGACGGAATCCGAAACACGCCTCTACCGCATGGCATGCGGCAAGCAACGCCCCCCGAAAGCCGAGTTACCATCGGATGCCCCCAAAGCCGTATGGTTCAAAGACACCGGCGAAATGATAGCCAACAACGACCTGAAAAACTATAAGCATAATATCAGCCTCAGCTTCCGTTCCGGCGCGTTCGGTTCCGGCAGCCACACACACTCCAATCAAAACGCCTTCAACCTGCACTACGGCGGCAAAGCCATCTATCATGCAGTAGGTCATTATATGAACTTTTCCGATCCGCACAATCTGTTGTCCTACCGCAATACACGCGCCCACAACACCTTGCTGGTAGACGGCATCGGTCAGCCGTTCACCACACGCGCCTACGGAGACATCGTCCGCATGTTCAACGGTGAGCACATTTCCTACGCTCTGGGTGACGCGTCCAATGCCTATTGCGGCATCAGCGAATACCCCATGTGGCAGAAGAACTTCGCCAACCACAACCTCGAACAGTCGCGTGAAAACGGTTTTGGAGAGACTCCGCTAAAGAAATACCGCCGTCACATATTCCTGCTGCATCCCAATATCGTAGTGATCTACGATGAACTGGAAGCCGGCAAGGCTGTCCGCTGGGACTGGATGCTGCACAGCCCGGTGAAATTCCAAATAGACGAAGCGACATCCACACTGACAACCCGCAACAAAAAGAGCAGATACACCTCTGTTGCCCGCCTGTTC
>OGDD01000839.1_pt1 | contig 27079 bp, 18 predicted proteins | sample 1570301 | NCBI WGS metagenome assembly OGDD01 (sample SAMEA2581971, study PRJEB24529) | metagenome | biome: Human gut stool | place: China | collected 2011 | reverse complement strand
GAGAACAAGAAAACAGGTGGTGCATGGCTGTCGTCAGCTCGTGTCGTGAGATGTTTGGTTAAGTCCAGCAACGAGCGCAACCCCCGCCGCATGTTGCCAGCACCTCGGGTGGGCACCCATGCGGGACCGCCGGAGTCAATCCGGAGGAGGGCGGGGACGACGTCAAGTCATCATGCCCCTTATGCCCTGGGCTGCACACGTGCTACAATGGCCGGTACAGCGGGATGCGATGGCGCGAGCCGGAGCGGATCCCTGAAAGCCGGCCCCAGTTCGGATTGGGGGCTGCAACCCGCCCCCATGAAGTCGGAGTTGCTAGTAATCGCGGATCAGCATGCCGCGGTGAATGCGTTCCCGGGCCTTGTACACACCGCCCGTCACACCACCCGAGTCGTCTGCACCCGAAGTCGCCGGCCCAACCGCAAGGGGGGAGGCGCCGAAGGTGTGGAGGGTGAGGGGGGTGAAGTCGTAACAAGGTAGCCGTACGGGAACGTGCGGCTGGATCACCTCCTTTCTAGGGAGCAAGACCGCTTTCAGAAAGCACAAGAGAACAGAATCTCACAAAGTTACGGCGCAGGTGTGCCCGAGTCTCCATCCGAGCCGAATCTTCGCGTGTCCGGTCCCCGGGGTAGCCCCGCGTACCTTGAGAGCCGCATAGCGACAAGACGGATCTATTACGATCTGATCGATTCTTCTATATTGAGATATGAGATATATCTTCCAATCTGCAAATATAGTAAGTTGCATGACGATCGCCGGTGGGGAGACCCACCGAGCGTATGCGACACCCAGACATTCAAGTGTCTAGATACGGCGTCCCGCACGGTCGTGCGGGAAGATATCTAGGGCGCACGGCGGATGCCTTGGCACATGGAGCCGATGAAGGACGCGGCAAGCTGCGATAATCCGCGGTTAGGGGCACACACCCTTCGACCCGCGGGTCTCCGAATGGGCGAACCCGCCAGGAGAAGTCCTGGCACCCTCAGGATGAACACATAGTCCTGAGGGGGACAACCCGGGGAACTGAAACATCTAAGTACCCGGAGGAGAAGAAATCAACCTCGAGATTCCCCGAGTAGCGGCGAGCGAAAGGGGACCTAGGCCAAACCGTGGAGCGGGCGGGCGCCAGCCCTTACCGCCCACGGGGTTGTAGGGCCTCCCGCCCGGGAGCTGGCGCTCCCGGCGGGCATCCATCCAGGGGAGCCGAACGGCATGGGAAGGCCGGCGGCACAGGGTTAGGGCCCCGTAGGCGCACCCTGGGATGGAGCCCGGTGGAGGTACCTGAGTAGGGCCGGGCACGTGAAACCCGGTCCGAACCCGGGGGGACCACCCTCCAAGCCTGAATACTCCCATGTGACCGATAGCGCACCAGTACCGTGAGGGAAAGGTGAAAAGCACCCCGGGAGGGGAGTGAAACAGTACCTGAAACCGTGCGCCCGCAAGGCGTCGGAGCGGGCTTCGTCCCGTGACGGCGTGCCTTTTGTAGAATGAGCCAGCGAGTTGCTGGCACGCGGCGAGGTTAAGCTGGGAAGCGAGCCGGAGCGAAAGCGAGTCCGAAACGGGCGATTCCAGTCGCGTGCCGCAGACGCGAAGCCGGGTGAGCTATCCCTGGGCAGGCTGAAGCGGGGGTAAGACCCCGTGGAGGGCCGAACGGACGTACGTTGAAAAGTGCGCCGATGACCTGGGGATAGGGGTGAAAGGCCTATCAAACCCGGAGATATCTCGTTCTCCCCGAAATAGCTTTAGGGCTAGCGTCGAGAGTTAACCGCCGGAGGTAGAGCACCGGATCGATGAGGGGGCTTCGCCGCCTACCGATTCGAACCGAACTCCGAATGCCGGTCGGTCCATATCTCGGCAGTCAGAGCATGTGGGCTAAGCTGTGTGCTCGAGAGGGAAACAGCCCAGACCGCCCGCTAAGGCCCCCAATTCTCAGTTAAGTGGCAAAGGATGTGCGTCCGCGCAGACAACCAGGAGGTTGGCTTAGAAGCAGCCACCCCTTCAAAGAGTGCGTAACAGCTCACTGGTCGAGTGGACATGCGCCGACAATACACGGGGCTAAACTGAGAGCCGAAGCGGCGGCAATGATCTTTCATTGGGTAGGGGAGCGTCCCCAGCGGGGCGAAGCCGGAGGGTCACCGACGGTGGACTGCTGGGGAGTGAGAATGCTGGCATGAGTAGCGAGAGACGAGAGAGTAACTCGTCCGCCGTAAACCCGAGGTTTCCTGGGCGAGGCTAATCCTCCCAGGGTCAGTCGGGGGCTAAGCCGAGGGCGGAAGCCGTAGGCGACGCGCAGCAGGTGGACATTCCTGCACCGGAGATGCACCGTCACGACCGACGGGGCGACGGATTGGGGTGGCTCGGCGGGGTTCTGGACGTCCCCGTGATGGAGCGCGGCCCGGAGACCAGGCAAATCCGGTCTCCACGAGGGCGAGGCTCCGGACGAAGCGCTTGAGCGAAGCGAGTGAGCCCGTGGTCCCCAGAAAAACCCCTAGGCAGGGGCATCTCCGCCCGTACCGCAAACCGACACAGGTGGGTGGGTAGAACATACCGAGGCGATCGGGTCAACCATGGTCAAGGAACTCGGCAAAATGGCCCCGTAACTTCGGGAGAAGGGGCGCCGGCGCGTACGTGGACCCACTTGCTGGGCGAGCGGAGGCCGGCCGCAGTGAAGAGGCCCAATCGACTGTTTACCAAAAACACAGGACTCTGCAGAAGGCGAGAGCCGACGTATAGGGTCTGACGCCTGCCCGGTGCCGGAAGGTCACGCGGAGGGGTCAGCGAAAGCGAAGCCCCGAAGCCAAGCCCCGGTAAACGGCGGCCGTAACTATAACGGTCCTAAGGTAGCGAAATTCCTTGTCGGGTAAGTTCCGACCTGCACGAAAGGCGCAACGAATTGGGCGCTGTCTCGACCATGGACCCGGTGAAATTCCACTAGTCGTGAAGATGCGACTTACCCGCGGAAGGACGGAAAGACCCCGTGAACCTTCACTGCAGCTTGGCATTGGCCGCTGGCCCGTCGCGTAGAGGATAGGCGGGAGGCTTCGAAGCCCGGGCGCCAGCCCGGGTGGAGCCGACCTTGGAATACCGCCCTCGGCGCGCCGGCGTCCTAACCCCATGCCGTCATCCGGATGGGGGACCGTGCCAGGTGGGTAGTTTGACTGGGGCGGTCGCCTCCTAAAGGGTAACGGAGGCGCGCGAAGGTCCGCTCGGGACGGTCGGCAACCGTCCTCTTGAGTGCAAGAGCATAAGCGGGCTTGACTGCGAGGCCTACAAGCCGAGCAGGTGCGAAAGCAGGCTCTAGTGATCCGGCGGCCCCGCGTGGGTGGGCCGTCGCTCAACGGATAAAAGGTACTCCGGGGATAACAGGCTGATCTTGCCCAAGAGTCCACATCGACGGCAAGGTTTGGCACCTCGATGTCGGCTCATCGCATCCTGGGGCTGGAGCAGGTCCCAAGGGTACGGCTGTTCGCCGTTTAAAGCGGTACGCGAGCTGGGTTCAGAACGTCGTGAGACAGTTCGGTCCCTATCCTCCGCGGGCGCAGGAGAATCGAGGGAGGCTGCCCCTAGTACGAGAGGACCGGGGTGGACGCACCTCTGGTGAACCGGTTGTCGACCAACGGCACGGCCGGGTAGCCACGTGCGGCGCGGATAACCGCTGAAGGCATCTAAGCGGGAAGCCGTTCCCGAGATCAGTTCTCCTTCCGGTAAGGGCCCAGGTAGACTACCTGGTCGATAGGCCGCAGGTGCAAGCACGGCGACGTGCTCAGCCGAGCGGTACTAATAGCCCGAGCTCTTACCCGCATCCGACCGGCGGGACGCCATACTTAACGTATCACGGTGTCGCGTCGTCAGAAGGTCAGGTCGATACGGTCCGGTCTGGAAGTCGCTGTGCGGCCCTCAGGGCACGCGAGGATCCCGGGTGGGAGGTATGAAAGCCGCCCACCGGTCAGCGGCCATTGCGTGCGGGGCACGCCCGGTCCCATTCCGAACCCGGAAGCTAAGCCGCACCGCGCCGATGGTACTGCGGGGTCAGCCCGTGGGAGAGCAGGGCGCCGCTGACCGGTGGACGGCTTTCGCGCTTTCTCGGCGCGAGGCGCAAGGGGGTCCCCTCGGGGGCCCTCTTTTGCTATGTCGATAGGTTATGGGGCCGTTAAGGCCCCTTTTTTATGTGTCATCCCGCTCTACGCGCTCTTGAAGGCGCAAGGTAATCTTCAATGGCTACAATAGGAACGTTATACGCTTGGGTTTTGTAGGGAGGTGCATATGGCTGAAGCCGGCATCGGCGTTGATATCGTTGAAATCTCGCGCATGGAGCGCATCATGCATGTAACGCCCTCATTCATCTCGCGAATGTTTACTGAAGAAGAGCGCGCATATTGCGACGCCTCAGCTCGTCCGGCAGCTCATTATGCATGTCGTTTTGCCGCACGCGAGGCTGTCCTCAAGTCTCTTGGCGCTGGATTTGGCCAAGAGGGTGTGGGCCGAAACGATGTGTGTACCTCACGCGATTCCAATGGCAAGCCTATCGCCGTTCTTTCTGGTGGTGCTCAAGAGGTTGCAGAGCGTCTGGGCGTTCAGGAAGTCGCCATCTCCCTGTCTTTCACTGGGGATCTGGCGATTGCCAATGCGTTGGCAATCACTGCCGAATCAAGGCCCAAGCCCAAAGAGGACAAGATTTCCGAGCGTCAGGTGATTGCCCAGTCGTTCCGAGAAGCACGCAGCGTGCTCGATGAACTTGAGCGCGTGCAGGATTTCGAGGTCGACAATTTGATTCAGAGTGACTCTGAGTCAGACCCCAGCATCTTGAAAGCTGATAAGGAGTAGCGAGTATGAAGCCGGTTCTTTCTGTCGAGGAGACGCTTCGCCTCGAAAACCTCATTGAAAAGGAGGGCACTTCTAAGGCCGCACTTATGGAATACGCGGGTGAATTCCTCGCCAGTGTTGCGATGAAGGCCCATCCGCATCATGCCGTGGTCTTGGTTGGGTTTGGCAATAACGGTGGTGACGGTTGGGTTGCCGCGGATATTCTGAGCCAAAAGGGCGTTACGGTCGACGTCGTGAGCCCTATCGAGCCCAATGAGATCAAAAGCCCTATTGCTCGCCATGTCGCACGTCGTACGGCTGGCAGGGATGTCAACGTTGTCGTTGGTCCATCGCGCGACGAGCTCGTCGAGATTCTCGCTCCTGCAGATATCGTTGTGGATGCCATTCTGGGTACTGGGTTCAGCGGTGCTGTCCGAGCTCCTTTTTCTATCTGGATTCCGACGCTGAACGAGATGGACATGATGGTCGTTTCGGCTGATGTCCCCTCTGGGTTGAATGCGGAAACGGGCGAGGTCGAAGGGCCGTGTGTCCGGGCGACGTATACCGCCACCATGCTTGCGCCTAAGATCGGGTTGTATAGCGGCGAGGGTCCTGAGTTTGCAGGTGATGTCCTGTGCGGAGAGCTGTACGACCGTCTTGATGAGGTCATCGACGATGTCGAGCATGCTGCTGATATCGTTGAGCCCGCCGACCTCATCGAGTACTTCCCCGAGCTTCCTGCTCATGTGAACAAATACAGCCGCGGTTCCGTATTGGTTGTCGCGGGTTCTTCGGCGTATCCTGGCGCCGCGATTATGGCTGCCAAGGCGGCCGCCCGTGCGGGTGCAGGCTATGTCACCGTTGCCACGCCCGATCCGTGTGCGAATCTCATTCGCATGGCACTGCCGAGCATTCCCGTGGTTGGAATCCCGGCCGACACGCGCGGCGCATTCGGTGCCGCTGCAGGTTCGGCCGTACGCGATCTTGCGGGAAAATTTGACTGCGTCCTTTGTGGCCCCGGTATGACGACTGCAGCAGGCGGTATGCAGGTGGTTACGGAGCTTCTGAAAAGCGACGCGCCTCTGGTCCTTGATGCCGATGCGCTCAACTGCATGAGTCGCCTTGCCATTGGCGGTATCGACACCACTCCCGACGTTTATCGTCGCGAGGCACCGCTCATCCTTACCCCGCATTATCGCGAACTGTCTCGTCTGGTTGGGGGAGAGCCGGTAGAGGATCTGGGCACGGCGATCGACGCGGCGCAACGCCTGCTGTGGGCCGCCGGTTCGGACAACATGGTGGTGGTTGCCAAGGGCCCTAGTACTGCAATCGTGGGTGTCGAGCGCGTGCTGCTGCCCAAGAGTGGCCCCGCTTCGCTTGCCACGGCGGGTTCCGGTGACGTGCTTGCGGGAATTATCGCTGGCAATGTTGCGGTCAGCCACGGTGAGGTCGATCGATGGGAGATGCAGTGCGCCTACTCTGTCGCCGTCCATTCGTTTACGGGGCATATCGCCGCTGCGGCGATGGGTGAGCGCAGTGTGATCGCCACGGACTTGATCGACGCGATCGGTGATGCCATGGGAGTTGTTGAGGAAGAAGCCCTCAAGGACGCTGGAATCGAGTTGGGAGCATAGATGCAGACGCTACACGAGCCGCCGACGCGCTGGGCGTGGGCTGAGATCGACACCGGGGCGCTGCGCAGGAACACGAGGGCGTTCAAGAGCCTGGTCGGTCCGCGCCAGCGCTTGTGCTGCGTGGTCAAGGCCGATGCCTATGGACACGGTGTGGCCAATTGCGCCAAGGTGATGCATGCGGCGGGTGCCGACATGTTTGCCGTTGCCACTGTCCTGGAGGGCGTGGCGCTGCGTGAGGCGGGGCAGAAGCTACCCATCCTGCTGTTGAGCGAGCCCCCGCAGGGCGCCATCGACACTTTGCTCGAGTATGACATCATGCCTTCGGTATACTCGCCCGAGTTCGCCTGGGCCTATGGTGAGCGAGCTGCGGCGCTCGGCCGAGTGGGCAAATACCACATGGCCATCAATACCGGAATGAACCGCATCGGTGTCCACTGCACGGAGGTTGTCGACTTCCGCCGCAGCGTCGATTTCCATGCGGGCTTGGAGTGCGACGGCACGTTCACTCATTTCGCGACCGCCGATGACCCTGATGGCTGGGATCATCAACTGCAGTGCAAGCGTTTCACCGAGGCGATCTCGGCGTTGCGTGAGGCCGGATTCGACCCCGGTATCGTGCACTGTGACAACACGCCCGGATCGGTGCTGAATCCCGCGATGCACTTCGACATGATTCGCGCTGGAATCGGCCTCTATGGCCTTCAGCCCTGCGAGCGCACCGCCTCCGTTCTTCCGCTCGAGCCCGTCATGAGCATCCGGGCGCGCGTGACGCACACGTGCTATCCGGCCATGGGCGAGGGCGTGGGCTATGGCTTCACCTATCGGGTGCCGCGAACGCGCGTTGAGGTGTGCACGCTGCCGATCGGGTATGCCGATGGCCTGCCGCGCGTCCTGTCGAATCGCATGGACGTCCTGTTCCGCGGGGAGCGCATCCGTCAGATCGGCAACATCTGCATGGACCAATGTATGGTTGCCGTGTCCGAGACCTCGTTGCGTCCGACGCAGGAGGCCGAGGTGGGCGATCTGATGACGATCGTGGGCCGTGACGGCGATGCGCGGATCACGCTCGACGAGCTGGCCCGGGCTTGTGGGACCATCAACTATGAGCTTGCGTGCGGTTTTGGCATGCGCTTGGAAAAGATTTACGTGTAGTGGCGCCCGCCTATGGGCGGCGTTCGAACGATAAGGGGGGCAGCACCATGGGTGTCATGCACATTCCCGGACATACGGGCCAAAAGCCGCGCGAGGTCTCACTCGATGAGATCCGTTCCGTCATGGGCGACTGCCGTGCGTGTCAGCTTTGCCAGACGCGCACGAACATCGTCTTTGGCGTGGGCAATCCGCGCGCCCGCGTGATGTTCGTGGGTGAGGCGCCGGGAAAGAACGAGGATCTGCAGGGCGAGCCGTTCGTGGGGCGTGCCGGTGAGAACCTCAATCGAATCCTCTCCCTTGCGGGCCTCGAACGCGAGGACATCTACATCGCCAACGTTCTCAAATGCCGTCCTCCGCAGAATCGCAATCCCCAGGCGGACGAGGTGTTGGCATGCTCGCCGTATCTGCGCGAGCAGATTCGCAGCATCTGGCCAGATGTCATCGTCACGCTGGGCAACCCGGCGAGCCACTTCGTGCTCAAGACCGAGGTCGGCATCACCAAACTGCGCGGTCGTTTTCACCAGATGGGTCATTTCACCGTCATGCCGACGTTTCATCCGGCGGCGGCGTTGCGCAACCCGGCGTGGCAGGCGCTGCTCGAGGAGGACTTCCGCATGCTCGGGGCGTACCTGGCGGAACATCCCGTCGACGCTGGCCTGAACGCGGTTCGTGCGGCCGTTTCCGAACATGACGCCACCGCCAATGCGCTTCCTGAGATTGAGGAGTAGGCATGGCGCTTGAGTATAGGGGCACGCGCGCATATGCGAGCGCGTGTGTGGATGACACCGTGCGCTTGGGCGAGCTGGTCGCCGGCTGCCTGGAGGACGGCGACGTGCTTATTTTGACGGGTGGACTGGGTGTGGGAAAGACACACTTCACCAAGGGCGTCTCGGCCGGCCTGGGTGACGGCCATCCCGTCACGAGTCCCACGTTCGCCCTTATGGCCGTACATGACGGCGGCCGCATTCCCTTGTTTCACTTCGACTTGTACCGCCTGGAGCACGCCTTTGAGCTCGAGGACACGGGTATTTTCGACGTGCTGGGGTATGAGGGCGCGTGTCTGCTCGAATGGGGCGAGCAGTTCCAGGACGAACTGACCGATGAGTATCTGGGTGTGATCATCTCGCGTGTCGATGGGGATGAGTCTCTGCGTGAGATCGCGCTCGAGCCCCACGGTGCGCGTGCAGAGCGCCTGGCCGCCGCCATCGATGCTGTAGTGCGCGCGGGCGACGCTGCCTAATGTCTCAATTTGTACCTGTCCCCAATTGAGATCTGAACGCTTGGAGCGAGAGAGATGAAACTAGACGAACTGCGGACGCTGATCGTGGCGATCGATACCTCCACGGACATGCTTTCCTGCGCGGTGGCGTGGTGGACGCCCGAGGTCTTCTTTGATGACAGGCCTTCGCGGGCCTCGGTCGAGGTCCTCTCCTCCCGCGATCACTTGTGTCGCAGGCGGGCGAACGTCGAGCTCGTCCAAACGGTGCGTGAGGCTCTGGATGAGGCAGGTATGTCCATGTCCGACGTGGGTGGGTTCCTCGTGGGCCGCGGGCCGGGTTCCTTTACCGGCGTGCGCATCGGCATCTCCACCGCAAAGGGTCTTGCCCGCGGTGCAAACGTGCCCCTGATGGGGACTTCGACGCTCGACGCTTGTGCATGGACCGCTTGGAAGGCGGGCACGCGCGGCCTGGTGGGCGTTGCTGCGGATGCCATGCGCGGTGAGGTGTACCCCGCGCTGTATACGCTGGATGATGAGGGTCCGCACCGGATGTTCGAGCGCGAGCGTGTGGTGAAGGCCGCGGTCGCGGTGGAGGAGTGGGCCGAGCGTGCCGATGCGGGCGAGTTGCAGCTCACCGGCGACGGGCTGGTGCGCTACGGCAAGCTGTTCGAGGAGGCGGGCCTTATGGCGCGCGCCCTTCCGCGCGAACTGTGGTGGCCCACGGGTGAGGGTGTGCTGCTGGCCGCTGCATGTCCCGAAGGCCTGGCCGCTGCGGGCAGCACGGACCCGGCGGCGGTGTTGCCGGTGTACACGCGCCTTTCCGATGCCGAGGAGAACGAGCGTCGTCGTTTGGGCCTGGCGGAGAGCGTGAACACGGGCATCACCGGTGTGGCCGACGAGCTCGCCGGACGCCACTTGCAGGTGCGCCCCATGGCCGCAGCCGATGCCGAGGCCATGGCCGCGCTCGAGCGCGAGTGCTTCGAGGGCGCGGGGCACGAGCCGTGGAGCGCAAGCCTGTTCTTGGCGGAGCTTTCTGAGGGTGCCGCGGCCGCCCGCTCCTGGTGGGTCGCCCATGACAACGGCGAGTTGATCGGCTTTGCCGGCGGCATGGTGGTCGATAAAGACGTCGAGATCCTCGACGTTGCCGTTTCGCCCGCACATAGGCGCGAGGGTATCGCGCGTAAGCTCCTCGCGCATGTGAGCTACGATGCACAGATGCTCGGCTGCACGAGCGCCTCGCTCGAGGTTGAGGCCGATAACGAATCCGCCCGTGCTCTCTATGCGAATCTGGGATTCGAGCAGGTCGGTTGTCGCCGCGGGTACTACGGGGCCGGTCGCGATGCGTATGTGATGCGTGCTCCGCTGCCGCTGGTTTTGCCCGTGGACGCCGCATCGCCGGAGCCCACGGCCGCTTTGGCGCGCGAATGGCCGTTGCCGGCGCCCTCGCGCACGGCCGATGAGGCGGCCGAGATCGAGCGCCGCCAGCTCATTCTCGCCATCGAGAGCTCTTGCGACGAGACGGCGGTGGCCATCGTGGATGCCGAGGGCAACCTGTTGGCCAACAAGGTGTCGACCCAGATCGATTTCCATGCTCGCTTTGGCGGCGTGGTTCCCGAGATCGCCTCGCGCAAGCACGTGGAGGTTATCGTCGGTGTGGTGGATGCTGCGCTGGAGGAGGCTGCCGAGAGCCTCGGTTTGACGGGCGGGGCCATCGCCCCTGACGAGCTCGCGGCGGTTGGCGTGACCCAGGGACCTGGTCTGGTGGGCGCGCTTGTGGTGGGCGTGGCGTTCGCCAAGGGCTTTGCGCTTGCGGCCGACAAGCCGCTCATCTGCGTGAATCACCTCGAGGGGCACCTGTTCGCCAACAAGCTCACCACTCCTGACTTGGAGCCGCCGTTCATTTTCACGCTCGTCTCGGGTGGACACACCATGCTCGTGCACGTGCGCGCCTGGGGTGATTACGAGGTTTTGGGCGAGACGCTCGACGACGCGGTGGGCGAGGCTTTTGACAAGGTCGCCAAGGCGCTGGGCCTCGGATATCCCGGCGGTCCGATCATCTCGCGCTTGGCGGAAGACGGTAATCCCAAGGCCATCGACTTCCCGCGCGCCCTCAACAGCCGCGGAGACTACCGCTTCTCGCTCTCCGGCCTGAAGACCGCGGTCACGCTCTACATCGAGCAGGAGACGGCGGCCGGTCGCACCATCCACCTGCCCGACCTGGCCGCCTCCTTCGAGGCCGCCGTGTTCGACGTGCAGTACAAGAAGGCCAAGTGCGCCCTGCGGGAGACGGGTGCGCGCGAGTACTGCATCGGCGGTGGTGTAGCGGCAAACCCGCATCTGCGTCAGATGATGATTGAGAAACTCGGTCGCCAGGGCATCCGTGTGACGGTGCCCCCGCAAAACGCGTGCACCGACAACGCCGCCATGATCGCGGTGGTTGCGCGCGAGAAGTTTTTGCGTGGGGAGTTCGCCGAGTTCACGGTGGATGCCGACCCGAACATGACCTTGTAGGCCACGGGTTCAAACGATAGATGAGGCCCCCATCAGCGTGAAGTTTGCTGATGGGGGCCATATTGCGACGCGAGGGGCCGGCACGATGCGAGGGGCTAGTTCCAGAAGCTGTCCTCGTCATCGCCCTTGGGACCGCGGTCGACGTACATCTTGTGGGTGCGCTTTTCCAGGATGAAGGCGGCGATGCCAAAGATGACGATGCCCGCGAAGAACAAGACGCCGACGCCCAGGCGGGTGCCGAAGAGGAAGTTGAAGACCTGATCCATTGCGCTGTCCTGCTTTCTTGCTGGAATACATGGCGAAATACGCTCACCAGTATATACTTGCACTGCACCAACATGCATCGCATCGCGATTTCCCCGCGATGAGTCGCCGCGCCGCGGTCGGGATAGATCGGCTCGCGGCGATAGTTTTATGAGAGATGTGAACACGGAGGGACTATGCTCGACATCAAATTTGTTCGCGAGAACCCTGAGGCGCTCGACGCCGCCATGGCGAACCGTCAGGGCTCCTGGGACCGTGAGCGCTTCTTCGCGCTCGATGAGGAGCGCCGCTCCGTCATCGCAGAGGTCGAGGATCTGCAGGCCACCCGCAACGCCGAGTCCAAGAAGATCGGCGTCCTCATGAAGGAGGGCAAGCGCGACGAGGCCGAGGCCGCCAAGGACGCCGTCCGCCAGGTCAACGAGAAGATCGAGGTGCTCGGCGCACGCCGTGCCGAACTCGACGCCGAGGTCTCCGACTTCATGGCCCGCATCCCCAACATCCCGGCCGACGTCACGCCCGTGGGCAAGGATGAGAACGAGAACCCCGAGCGCCGTCGCGTGGGCGAGCCCCGCGATTTCGCCGCCGAGGGCTTTGAGCCCAAGGCCCATTGGGACCTGGGTGTCGAGACCGGCATCCTGGACTTCGACCGCGGCGCCAAGCTTTCCGGCGCTCGTTTCACCGTGCTCTCCGGCGCCGGCGCCACGCTCGACCGTGCACTGCAGAACTTCTTCCTGAACACGCATATCTCCCGCGGCTTCACCGAGTTCATTCCGCCGGTCATCGTCAACCGCGAGATCATGTACGGTACCGGCCAGCTGCCCAAGTTCGAGGATGACGCCTATCACACCGGCGAGGACCAGTTCCTGATCCCCACCGCCGAGGTCGCCCTCACCAACCTGCACGCCGGTGAGGTGCTCGACGCCTCCCAGCTCCCGCTGCGCTACACCGCGGGCACCCCGTGCTTCCGCGAGGAGGCCGGTTCTGCTGGTCGCGATACCCGCGGCATCATCCGTCAGCACCAGTTCACCAAGGTGGAGATGGTCAAGTTCGCCAAGCCCGAGGAGTCCGATGACGAGCTCGAGAGCATGGTGGCCGAGGCCGAATTCATCCTGCAGCAGCTCGGCCTGCCGTATCGCGTAATCTCCCTGTGCACTGGCGACCTGGGCTTCTCCGCCCGTCAGACCTACGACATCGAGGTTTGGCTGCCGAGCTACAACGCGTACAAGGAGATTTCCTCCTGCTCCAACTGTGGTGACTTCCAGGCCCGTCGCGCGAACATCAAGTACCGCGACCCCGAGAACTTCAAGGGCCAGCGCTTCGTGCACACCCTGAACGGCTCCGGCCTGCCCACCGGTCGCACCATGGCCGCGATCATGGAGAACTACCAGAATGCCGACGGCTCCATCACGGTGCCCGAGGTGCTGCGCCCCTACATGGGCGGCATCGAGCGCATCGAGCCGCTGGCGTAAGGCCGCATAGATTACGGTGACCCTTATGGACGCCCGCTCGTGTATCCGGGCGGGCGTCTTGCGTATGAGGCGCAGGTGCATCGTGGTGCATTGCGCCCGTGATATGATGCTTGGATGAACACATCGCGTTGCATGGGAGAGAGGAACCGACATGCTGAACGCTATTGAGATCTCGCCGAAGGTTTGGTGGGTTGGCGGTATCGATTGGAACGAGCGCCTGTTCCACGGCTACACCACCGAGCGCGGCATCACCTATAACGCCTACCTCATCATGGACGAGAAGATCACCTTGATCGACACGTGCAAGGCGACGTTTGCCGATGAGCTTGTGCAGCGTATCTCGCAGGTCGTCGACCCCGCCAAGATCGATGTGGTCATTACCAACCATGTTGAGATGGATCACTCCGGCTCCCTGCCCGTGATCCATAAAATCGCCCCTAACGCCGAGATCTACGCTTCCGCCGGTGCCGGCGTCAACGAGCTCCGCGCCCACTTCGGCATCGAGGCCACGCCCGTGAAGACGGGCGACACCCTCTGCATCGGCGAGCGCACCCTGAGCTTTGTGACCACTCCGATGGTCCATTGGCCCGACAACATGGTCACGTACTCCGACGTCGATAAGATCCTGTTCTCCAACGACGCGTTCGGCCAGCATTTCGCCACCACCAAGCGCTTCGACGACGAGAACGATATGTGCGAGGTCATGAAGCAGGCCAAGAAGTACTACGCCAACATCGTGTGGCCGTACGGCATGCAGGCCGGTCGCGCGCTTGCCGCGGTCAAGGGCCTCGAGCTCAAGATGATCGCCCCCAGCCATGGCTGCATTTGGCGCTCCCACATCGACGAGATCATCGCCAAATACGAGGAGTGGACCACGTACCAGACGCAGGAGAAGGCTGTCGTGGTGTTCGATTCCATGTGGCACTCCACCGAGTCCATGGCGCGTGAGATTTGCGATGCCTTCATCGCCGAGGGTATCTCCGCCCAGCTCATCGACGTTAAGAGCACGCATATCTCCGACATCATGCTCTACATGTGCGATGCCAAGTACGTGGCTGTCGGCTCGCCCACGCTCAATTCCAACATGCTGCCCACCGTGGCGAGCTTCCTCACGTACATGCGCGGCCTTTCGCCCAAGAACGAGCAGCGTATCGGTCTGGCGTTCGGCTCGTACGGTTGGGCTCCGCTCGGCCCCAAGCAGGTGTACGCCGAGCTCGAGAACGCCAAGTTCCAGCTGCCCGTGCCGGTCGTGGCGCAGCAGTGGGTGCCTTCCGAGGAGAACCTCGCCGAACTGCAGGGCACCGTTCGCAAGATGATCGAGGCCGCCCGCGCGTGATGTCGGGCAGGTGGCTCGTGCCCGTCTCGAGTTTTTGAGGGGCGGCCCCGCGGGGTCGCCCTTTTTGCCAGAGCGACGCCTTGCGGGCGAGCAATCGGATTCATCACCGCCCGGTGTAAAACCGGTGTGCGGTTCGTACACAAGGAGCTTCAATGGTGGATACGCTGCAGATGACCAGGAGTCTGGGTTCGTATGCCGATGTGCTCGCCGATGCGGGCATCGTGCTCGAGGGCGTGCGCGACGAGGCTCGTGGGATCGAGATCACATATGCGACCGATGATTCCCGGCGCGTGGTGCCGCGGACGCTGTTCGTGTGCAAGGGCGCTGCGTTCAGGCGCGAGTACCTGCTGCAGGCGCTCGCTGCCGGTGCGGTTGCCTATGTGTCCGAGGTCGATTACGAGGTCGACGGCGAGGTGGGGCATGAGGTCCCGCGCGTGCTGGTGAACGATATCCGCACGGCGCTCGGGCTGCTCGCCGATGCCGCATACGACCATCCTTCCGGCCGGGTGAAGGTGTGCGCCTTCACGGGCACCAAGGGCAAGACCACGAGCGCATATTACCTGCGCTCGATTCTGTCCGAGCATGCGCGTGAGATGGGGCGCCCCGTTCCGGCCCTGCTGACGGGAGTCGAGTACGATGACGGCGTCGAGCGCGGCGACTCGCTGCTCACCACGCCCGAGTCCTTCGAGCTCGAGCGGCGGTTCGCCAACGCCGCCAGCGTGGGCTGCGAGCACGTGGTCATGGAGGCGTCGAGTCAGGCCATCAAGTTCCGTCGCACCCTCGGGGTGGACTTTGCCGTGGGCGCGTTCACGAATTTCGGCGAGGACCACATCTCCCCCATCGAGCATCCCACGCTCGAAGATTATCTCGAGAGCAAGTTGCTGCTGTTCGAGCGCTGCCACGTGGCCGTGGTGAATCTCGACATGGACGTGACCGAGCGGGCGCTCGCCGCCGCCCATGCTTCACGTACGGTCGAGCGCGTACTTACCTATTCGCTCGAGGATGCGGCGGCCGATGTGTTCGTGCCTTCCTATGTCCGCACCGAGCGCGGTATTCGCGCGACGGTGCGTACGCCGCGCATCGCCCGCGAGCTCATGATTCCCTCACCCGCGGTGTTCAACTTGAGTAACGCCCTGGGCGCCATCGCTTGCGCCGAGGCGCTGGGAATCTCGGCCGACGCGATTGAGACGGGCCTTTCCCGGGCCTACGCGCCCGGTCGCATGGAACTGTACCCGAGCGAGAGCGGCCGCATCATGGGCGTGGTCGATTACGCTCATAACGGTATGAGCCTCGAGACGCTCCTACGCGATTTGCGCGCGAGTTATCCCGACCGCGAGTTTGCCGTGGTGTTCGGCGCAACGGGCGGCAAGGGCGTCGACCGCCGTGAGACCATGGGCGAGGCGGCCGGAAAGCTCGCCGATCGCATCGTCATCACCGAGGACGATCCCGGTCCCGAGGACCCTGCCCTCATCTGTGACGCCATCGCCCGCGCCGTGAGCGCGCAGGGCAACGAGAACTGGCGGATCGTACTCGACCGCAGCGAGGCCATACGCATCGCGGTGAACGAGACGCACGGCCCCGCCGTCGTGATCGTGACGGGTAAGGGCAACGACCCGTTTATGCTTCGCCACGGTGTGCGCGAGCCGTATGAGCCTGACGGCGACCAGCTGCGCCGTGCCTTGGCGGACTGGGAGCGCGAGCACGTCTAGGTGCTCTGCGTCCGACCGAACGCCGGATTTGTGGCGGCTCCCCGGCGGGCCGCCAGTCGTACAATCGAGAATGACCGAGATGTTTGCCTGAGAGAAAGAGGACTCATGGCCGATTCGCCTGCCACCGCCGCTTCCATGGGAGCCGATCTTACGTCCGAGCCTGCCAAGGTGTATTACACCAACTTGCGCACGCACGGCCGCGAGAGCCAGCTCGACAAGCTCAAGCGCCTCATCCGCCGTGCCGGCATTGAGCAGATCGACTTCGAGAACAAGTTCGTCGCCATCAAGATTCACTTTGGCGAGCTGGGGAACCTCTCCTTCCTGCGTCCCAACTATGCACGCGCCGTTGCCGATGTGGTGAAGGAGCTCGGCGGCATGCCCTTCCTCACCGACTGCAATACGCTGTACGTGGGCAGCCGCAAGAACGCGCTCGAGCACATCGATTGCGCGTACCAAAATGGGTTCACGCCCTATGCCACCGGCTGCCAGGTCATCATCGCCGATGGCCTCAAGGGCACCGACGAGACGCTCGTCCCGGTGAAAAACGGGGAGTACGTGCAGGAGGCCAAGATCGGCCACGCCCTGATGGACGCCGATATCGTGATCTCGCTTACGCATTTCAAGGGTCACGAGCAGGCGGGTTTTGGCGGCTGCATGAAGAACCTCGGCATGGGAGGCGGCAGCCGCGCCGGCAAGATGGAGCAGCACGCGGCTGGCAAGCCGAGTGTGGATGAGGCCAAGTGCATCGGATGTCGCGCGTGCGAGCGCATCTGCGCGCATGGCGCCGTGAGTTTCCCCACAACGCGCGAGCGCGCGCTCAAGAATGGGCGTGTGGTCGAATCTCCCGTGGCGCGCATCGACCACGATCGCTGTGTGGGATGCGGACGCTGCATCGGCGCGTGCAACCAGAATGCCATCGAGCCCGATTACGGTGCCGCCGCCGACGTGCTCAACTACAAGATCGCCGAGTACACTCAGGCCGTCGTGCAGGATCGTCCGAGCTTTCACATCTCGCTCGCCATCGACGTGAGCCCCAACTGCGATTGCCATCCAGAGAATGACACGCCCATCGTGCCCGATATCGGCATGTTCGCGAGCTTCGATCCCGTGGCTATCGATCAGGCGTGCATCGACATGGCGCTCGCCATGCCCGCGATGCCCGATACCGAGCTGACCGAGATGCGTGCCAAGCTCGAGGCGGCGGGCGAGGTTCCCGAGCGCTGTGAGCACGATCACCTCAACATGACGCACCCCGATACCAATTGGCGCTCCATGATCGAGCACGGCGAGAAGATCGGCCTCGGTACGAGCGAATATGAGCTCATCGAGGTGAAGTAGCTCGGGTGTTTGGTGCCCGGGATCTGGAGCTCGGGTTTCGAGCCGGGATCTTGGACCTGGGCTCCGACCCATAGTTTGAACTCGGGTTTCGATTTGGGATTTTGGTTCCGGTTTGGAATCTGTAGATGCGAAAATGGTCGTGATTTGCCTGGCTGTCACAGCGTGGCATTTTGCGACCATTTCTTTGCTTGTTGGCAGCCGGAAATGGTCGAAATTTTCCAGGCTGCCGTACAGCGGCAATTCCCGACCACTTTTCGATGACGGGGCACATGATAATGGTCGCGATCCACCAGGCTGATACACAGTGGTGGATTGCGACCGTTTTGCTGAGCCTGATTCGACCATAAGGTGCCGTCTGCCGTCCAATAACTGACTCTCACCGATTAACTAAGAGGTGTTAGTAAATAGTTACACCAATCTAAGCTGGGCGGTCAGTTTCTGGTTAGATAAGGGATAGAAGAATAGTCCACACTTCCTGGTACGGTTGTTATTCAGTCAGCTGTCGGCGCATAAGCTGAAGCCGCAGTTTGCCAAAAGGGAGGGTTGGAAATGAGTGCAAAGAATGACAATGAGATAGACCAATTGCTGGACGGAGCCGAACGGGCCGGCCGCTGCCTATTCGCGCCTGAAGGCGCCTTGCGTCGTGCGTGTCGAAGGCGGGTCCTATCGGGTCAACTCGACTCTCCGCATCCGGGGCTGTTCGTGAGGCAGAGTTATTGGGACGCCTTGAATGCCAATCAAAGGGTTCTCCACGTTATACGCGGCCTTGCTAATTTACATCCCGCATGGGTTTTCTGCTTCGCGTCGGCGGCTGCTGTTCATGGGCTGGAGACCTCTTATTTACTTGCAAACGAGGTGCATGTGATCGCCCAACATGCGAGTTCTACTGCGAGAAAGGGCGAGGCGGTGAAACCGGGCTATCGGGTGATTTACCATGCCCTATCAGTGCGCGAGAAGGATGTTGAGTGGGTCGATGGTGTGGCGGTCACAGCGTTTGATCGGACGGTGTTCGATTGCGTGAGGATTCTGAGCTTTCCGCTGGGTTTGGCTATTGCAGATTCCGCCTTGAGAAGAGGTGGTTGTTCGAGAGACGAGGTCCTTGAAAACGCTTTGAACCTCTGGCCGGGATGTGTGGGCGCGGCTCGCTTTGCAACCGTGATGCGTTGGGCGAATCCGCTCAGCGAGAACGGGGGAGAATCTTATGCTCGTGCAATCATGCTGGAAAATGGAGTGGCGGAGCCAGAGCTGCAGTATGAATACGTTGATCGGATTGACCCTGCGTATGTGTATCGGGTTGATTGCCGTTGGGAAATAAAGGGCGCCCTGGATGTGGGCGGCGAACTTGACGGGATTGAGAAGACGAGCAGTCCGGAGATGCTGCGAGGAAAGTCGGCGCAGGAGGCATTGCGTAAAGAGAGGGAGCGGGAGTCGCGTCTTGCGCTGGATGTGAGACTCGCTCGATTCACATTTGCTGAGGCGAGGGCGGTGAAGCCGCTCATTCAGCTGCTGGATGCGTTTGGCGTGCCGCGGGGAATACCTTGTCCGGAGTTGACATTGCTGCGTGATGCTTCGGCCGTCGGACCGAGGTATTCAATGTACGCCGAACTTCGATAAGCGCCGCGGTCGTATCTGGGGCCTTGCGCCAATGGCGGATCGGGATGGCGGTCGTTCCCATTTGGCGTTTTGTCGGAAAGCGCTGGATTGGGGCAGTGCGGTATATTTCGACCGTTTGTTTGCGTGGAGGTGTGCAGGTATGGTCGGGAAATGCCAGGCTATCGCAGCGCAGCAATTTCCGACCGTTTTGTAGCTCGGCGGCATGTGGGAATGGTCGCAATTTGCCAGGCTGCGACAGCGTGGCATTTTGCGACCAAATGTTTGGTGTAAGGGGATTGGAAATGGTCGGAAATTGCCAGGCTGCAACGAAGAGGCATTTCTCGACCGTTTTTTAGTGGGATGGCATATAAAAATGGTCGTGATTTGCCTGGCTGTCGCACGGAGGCAAATCACGACCGCTTCTGGGTGAGATGACATAGGCTCTGCCGTTTGCGGGGCGCCCAGCGTCTGCAGCGCGCCCGACCGGGCTTTCTGAGACGCTACTCCTCGCGGTCGAATTCCTCGTTCGCGTCGAGGGGGCGTCCGGAATAGTTCACATGCTCGGTCACGGCCCCCATGTCGCCGGTTTCGATGAAGCGACAGGCCGCCTGGGCGTAATCGTCCAAGGCGCGGTCAAAGACATCGGGGAATGCCTCGGTGCTCTCGGTCTCGGAGAACGGGTTGCGCCAGGGCTTGTGCTCCAGGTTGCCGCATGCGGAGGGGGTTTCGGTGGTGACGCGGTGGGCGAGGGACTGCAGCAGGGAGTAGTCGTTCACCAGGCCCTCGAGGCGACCGAGCACATCGGAGCGCATGGACCCCGCGGGTTCGATCAGGCGGTAAACGAGCTGCATATCCGCCACGGCCCCGCCGTATTCGTTGGCGGCAACATCCATGCCGTAGACGCTCTTTGCCATGAAGCTCACGAGTGCTCCGGCGACCTTGTCGATGCGCGGATTGCTGGAGACCTCGCCCACGGGCGGGAACTCGGCGATGGTGGCGCCGTTGCGCTTGAGCTGCAGCATGAGCAGGTCGAGGTCGCTTTCGATCACGGCGTGCACTTGGCTGCCGGCGCCGGTGAGGTCGGGGTCGGCCTCCTGGATGCCCCACTGCTGCGCGTAGACGAAGGGGTGCGCATTGCGGTCGAGCACGTAATGGGAGAGCATGCCCAGCGTCCAAGCACGGCCCACGCCGGAGTCGGAAGGCTGCAGGCGCGAGACGCCTTCGTGCAGCGCGGCGAACTGGCGGGACATGCGGCTGCGGTGCATGACGCGCGCGAGCTCCATGCAGGTCCCCATGTTCGGCGTCCTGAAGCGGAAGAAGAACGGGTCGGGGCCCTGGTTGGCGAGCAGGAACGCAGCGCGCTCGTCCTCATTCGTGATGATTCCCTCGGGCAGGCGCTCGATGCTCTCCTCGCCGAACAGGCGATGGGTGATCAATGCGGGCATGCGTGTCTCCTTTGAAGTGCGTGCAACTGTCGCATATTATGCCCAGCTTTCGGGCTGGATTTCGGGGCGGCGTCCGATCCGGCTTTCGAGGTCGGATTTCGCAGTATCGAAATGGTTTCGAAATGCAAAACGTTGCGCTTACCTGCGAAAATAAGGTATAACAAGCACTTGTCACATATATCGAGGGGGGAGTGCATGGCAAATATGATCGAAATCCGCGGCCTGAACAAATATTTCGGCGACCTTCACGTCCTGAAGGACATCGACCTCACGGTTGAAGAAGGGGAGAAGGTCGTCATCATCGGCCCGTCCGGCTCCGGTAAGTCGACGCTCATCCGCTGTGTGGACTATCTCGAGGAGCCCACTAGTGGCGAGGTCATCATCGACGGCACGCCGCTTACCAAGAAGAACCACCTGGAGATGGCCCGCACGTACAGCTCCATGGTGTTCCAGCAGTTCAACCTGTATCCCAATATGACGGTGCTCGGCAACCTCACGCTCGCACCCATCAAGCTGCAGAAGAAGTCCAAGGAGGAGGCCGTCGAGGCCGCTATGGTCGCGCTCAAGCGCGTCGGCCTGGCGCACAAGGCGGGCGAATACCCGCAGAACCTCTCCGGCGGCCAGCAGCAGCGCGTGGCCATCGCCCGCGCGCTGTGCACCAAGCAGCCGATCATCCTGTTCGACGAGCCCACCTCCGCGCTCGATCCCGAGATGGTCCAGGAGGTTCTCGACGTCATGATCGAGCTCGCGCAGGAGAACATCACCATGATCTGCGTGACGCATGAGATGGGCTTCGCGCGCCAGGTCGCCGACCGCGTCATCTTCATGGACGACGGCCGCATCCTGGAGCAGGGCTCGCCGGAGCACTTCTTCGAGAACCCCGAGAACCCTCGCTGTCGCGACTTCCTCGCGAAGATCCTGCATTAGGGCGAGGGGATGCAAATGCGATATAAGAAGGAACTCATGCGGGCTCCCGGCGACGGAACCCGCTTCGCCGCCTCGCCAGTCGCCCCTGGTGCCGATGGCAGGTGCCCGAGCCGTCGATCGGTGCTTCGGGGCCTTGCCGCCACGGCGGCCCTCGCGGGGGCGGGCGTCCTTGCCGGCTGCGGTGCCGGTGTGGGCTCCGAAACCGGTTCTGCGCCGGCGGGCGCCCCCGACTCCAAGCTCGCCGCCATCAAGGCGCGCGGGAAGCTCAACGCGGGCGTGAAGAAGGACGTTCCCGGATACGGATACTACGACCCCGCCGCCCGCACCTATGCGGGCATGGAGATCGACCTGTGCTATCAGATCGCGGCGGCTGTCTTCGACGTGACCTACGACGAGGCGCGTGAGCGCGAACTTGTCTCCTTCACCGACGTCACGCCCAAGACCCGCGGTCCGCTCATCGACAACGACCAGCTCGACGTGGTGTGCGCGACCTACACCATCACGCCCGAGCGCATTGAGAGCTGGGACTTCTCCACGCCCTACCGTACGGACTACGTGGGCCTCATGGTGAAGAAGCGCAGCGGCTTCACGCGCATCGCCGACCTCGACGGGCGAATCATCGGTGTGAGCCAGGGCGCGACCACCCAGGGCCTCATCGAGCAGATGCTCAAGGACGAGGGCATCGACGCGCACCCTGAGTTCCTCGCGTTCTCGGGATACCCCATCATCAAGAGCTCGCTGGATGCGGGCAATATCGATTGCTTCGCCATGGACCGCTCCACGCTGGCCGGATACATGAACGAGACGGTCGAGCTGCTTGAGCCCGAGGTGAAATTCGGCGAGCAGAACTACGGCGTTGCCACCAAGAAGGGCAGCGACCTGTCCACGGTCGTGGACGAGTGCGTGCGCGCTTGCGCGGCGAGCGGCTGGCTCGATGCCGAGATCGAGAAGTGGGGGTTGGTGTAAATGCTCGAAGGACTGCTCGATCCCCGGCGCTGGGCGCTGACATTTGAGAATATGGGGCCGTTTTGGGAGGGCTTCGGCGTGACCCTCAAGGTCGTCGCCGCGGGCCTGGCCCTGGCCTTGCTGCTGGGTACGCTGCTCGGCGTGTTCTCCACCACGCGCTCGCGCATCTTGCGCGGCATCTCCCGCGTGTACGTCGAGTTCTATCAGAACACGCCGCTGCCGGTGCAGGTACTGTTCATGTACATGGCCGGCCCGCAGTTCCTGCAGGTCATGACGGGCGCGGCCCAGCCCGTGCGCATCGCGCCGTTCGCGTTGGGCGCTCTTGGTGTGGGCCTCTATCACGCGGCGTATGTGGCCGAGGTCATCCGCACGGGCATCGAGGCCGTGCCGCGCGGCCAAATGGAGGCCGCCCAGAGCCAGGGCTTCTCGCGTCTGCAGACCTACGCCTACATCGTGTTGCCCCAAACGTTCAAGATCATCTTGCCGCCCCTGTGCAACCAGGCGCTCAACCTGGTGAAGAACACCTCTGTGCTTGCTCTGGTGGCCGGCGGTGACCTTATGTACCGCTCCGACAACTTCGTGAGTCTGTACGGGTTCCTGCAGGGCTACATCGTCTGCTGCCTCATGTACTTCATCATCTGCTTCCCGATCGCCATGCTCGGCCAGTGGCTCGAGCGTCGCAGCAAGGCCCGCCCGCGCGCCAAGGTCATCCCCGGTGTGACGGATGCGGCGGGATCTTCGCCCGAGGGTGCTGTACGGCCTGCGACCGCCGGAAAGGAGGCGTAACCGATGGAGATTTTCAACGCGACGAACCTCGTCTACATCTTGGGCGGCTTCATCAAGACCATCGAGATCTCGGTGTTGTCCATCATCTGCTCCATCGTGGTGGGCACGGTGCTCGCGCTCATCAAGAGCTACGGACCTCGTCCCTTCCGCTGGCTCGTGAGCGCCTACATCGAGCTGTTCCGCTGCACGCCTAACCTGCTGTGGATCCTGTTCATCTACTTCACCGTGCAGGGCATCGACATCTTCATCTCGACGCTCGCGTTCACGCTGTTCACGAGCGCCGTCATGGCCGAGATCGTGCGTGCGGGCCTGAACGCCGTGCCCGCCGGGCAGTTCGAGGCGGCGCAGAGCCAGGGTTTTGGCTTCTTTGCCACGATGCGCTACATCATTCTGCCGCAGACTTTCCGCATCATCACGCCCGCACTGTTCGGTCAGTGCACGACGGTCATCAAGGACAGCTCCTACCTGTCCGGTATCAACGTCGCCGAGTTCATGTACACCACCAATGTCGTGATGGCTCATGCCGTCTCGCTCGACCAGGTGCTCATGCTGTACGGTTTCGTGTTCGCGCTGTATTTCGCCCTGAACTTCGGCATCTCGCTGCTGGTTCGTCGTTATCAGCGCAAGGTTGCGGCCGCATAGGGCCAAAAGAGGCGTCGCCGGCCCACGAGGGCGGGCGGCGCATTTTCTACGGCGCCCGCGCCATGGGCCCGTTTTCGCCGACCATCAAACGCAAACCCTTCGTACCCGGGAGGTAGCAATGGGTTTTCTGAAAGATATGCACGAGCGCAGGATCGCGGCGGCGCAGGAGGCACGCGCCGGTCAGCCCGTCGTGATCACCATCGCGCGCGATTACGGTGCCGAAGGCCACGAGATCGGCAAGATGCTCTCCATGGAGTTGGGCATCCCGCTTTACGACAACGAGTTGCTGGTCCGTTCCGCCGCGCGCAGCGGCGAGGCGCTCGACAAGGTGGCCGCCTACGACGAGCGCATGGCTGCCGAGTTCATGGCGTTCCTGCCCGATCGCGCGGATTCGCGCACCATCTCCGATCGCCTGTTCAAATCGATGGCCCAGGTGATCGTCGACCTTGCCGCCACGCGCAGTTGCATTATCGAGGGGCGTCTATCCGACTACCTGCTCCGCAACAATCCCAATCACATCGCGGTGCTCGTGACCGCCCCCTTTGATGCCCGCGTCGAGATCGTGCGCGCCAAGCGCGGCCTGGATAAGCGCGCCGGCGCCAAGCTCGTGCGCGAGATGCAGCATGCCCGTGAGGCGTTTTACAAGCGCTACTCCGCTGGCAAGTGGAAGATGACGGACGGCAAGGACATCGTGGTCAACCGAGCCAAGCTTGGTCGCCAGGGGTGCGTCGACGTGATCGCCGCCGCGTATCGCTTCAAGCTCGCCGAGGTGGGCCAGGCCCCCGCGCCTGTTGTCGCCGGCGAGCTCGAAACCGGGGACCTCGGATAGGCGGAGATAGACCTTAGTCAGACAGACTTAGATTTGATGACAATGTGACGCTTAAAAAACTTGCGCAGACGTGAATAGCCTTGCGCGCGGCGGGCATAACGTGAGTGTCAAACAACGGCACGCACCCCGCAGGGCGCGCGCGAGGCGTGCGGGCACAGTGCCCCACGCGTATCACGAAGGAGTGATCGAGTATGGCTATGGTTCCGTATCGTCAGGGTTATGGCGTCCTCCCCGTGTCCACAAACTCTCTGTTCGACATCTTCGACGACATGATGGACATTCCGCGCACCGCTCTCGCCACCAAGGCGTTCCCTATCGACGTCGAGGACAAGGGTGATTCCTACGAGGTCAAGGCTTATCTCACCGGCGTCACCAAGGATGATTTGGACGTCGAGCTCAATGAGGGCCGCCTATCCATCTCCGTGACCGTCGAGGAGAAGGAGGAGGACAAGAGCAGGAACTACCTCCAGCGCGAGTTCACCGCGTATTCCGCCACGCGCGGCGTCTATCTCAAGGATGCGGCTTGCGAGGGCCTGTCCGCCACGTTCGCCGACGGCGTGCTGACCGTCACGGTTCCCAAGTTCGTGGAGAAGACGAACGTCACCAAGATCGCAATCGACTAGCGCGTTGCGTCAAACGCTCCTGTCACGCCCCGGAAGCCCATGGGTTCCCGGGGCGTTTTTGTGCCCGATCGCCGCCTCATGGACATGCCCGTCGATTCTCATACGGGGAACAGAAAAAATGGATGAAACGGCCACACATTGTTCGTACTTTGCCGTAACTACGGCAAACGTTGTGGTAAATCGCCATAAATGCCGACGATACACTATGTCCCGCAAAAATTGGCACACCAAGAGGGAAGGGTCAGCATGGCTGCAGAAACCAAGGAATTCAAGAGCTATCTCGCCAACAAGTGCATCATCGGTTACGGCATCATCAACGGCATCGTCAACGCGGCGATCTTCTTCGGCATGAACGCCTCCAACCCCGACGTGACTTTCGCCGCCGGCAAGGTCGTTGAGGAGATCGTCCTTACCGGCGCTCTGCTGGGCCTCATCCTGACCTGGTGCGTTGTTCCGCTCACCAAGATGGACCTGCGCAAGAACGTCTACAAGGCAGACGCCGATCGCAACGGCATCATCGCCAAGCTCCCCGGCGGCGCCATCACCCTGTCCATCCCCGTGGGCATCATAGCGGCCGTGGTCGCCGGCGCCCTGGCCTGGGTCTTCACCATGTTCCTGCCCATGCCCCTCACCCGTACCGGCATGATGATCTTCAAGGGCTGCATGTGCGCCGTCGTCGGTGCCCTGTCCGGCTACATCGTCGTGACCCGCACCACCGCAGGCTTCGAGCCCGAGTCCAAGTAACTTGCGACCTCAATGTTCTCCATGCGCGGACCGTGGAGAAGAAGTTGTGGCTCACGCTTAGGGAGGCGGCCCCCACACCCGCCCCTTTTTCCTGACCCCCATGTGCCGAAAGGCGCGTGGGGGCTTTTCCATGCCGTGGGCAAAGCCGCGTCAATGCACGCGGAGGAATCGTCAACACTTTGCCGTTATTACGGCAGACGTCCTGCTCGATAGTGTGTTTAGGGCGGCGTATTCTCGGGACGATTCAAACGCTGCGAACGTGATTTGGGCGCTTCCGTGGGAATAAGGGGGTCTGCGGTGGCTCGCATGGGAGCATGCGCGCAATCTGGTCGGGGCGTATCAGCGCAAGGGAAGGGCAAGGGGCCCTTCTCGCAGAAGAAAGGAAGATGCAATGGCGTCTACTGCTGCTGCCAAGGAGGGGGGCAAGGAGAAGTTTCTCGTTCTCCCGATCCTCGTCTTGATTCTCGCCCAGATGGGCACCTCGGGTGATAACGGCGCCCTGTCGCTCGCCGCTACCGCCCTCACCACCGACCTCGGTGCCACCGTCGCCGACATCCAGCTCGCCAACATGGTCTATTCCCTCATGGCCGGCGCTTTCATGATCGCCGGCGGCATGATGGGCACCATCATCGGCTGGAAGAAGAACTTCCGCATGGGCGCTCTCATGTGCGCCGCCGGTGAGGTCGTGCTCGCCATGGCCCCGAACATGGCCGTCTTCATCTGGGGTGGCCGTACCCTCGTCGGATTCGGCGCCTCCTTCATGATCCCGTCGGTCCTGGGTCTCGTCCCCAAGATCTACCACGGCAAGAACCGCGTACTGGCCTTCGGCTGCATCGGCGCCGCCTCCGGCCTGTCCGCCCTGCTGCCGCTGCTGCTCTCCATCGTCCTGATGTCCTTCGGCATGCGCGTCACCTTCTTCGTGCTCGCGGCCTACTTCGCCATCGTGTTCCTGCTCTCCTTCAAGCTTCCCGAGATCGAGCAGAACGACGGCAAGCTCAAGTTTGACGGCATCGGCGTCGCCCTCGCCGCCCTCGGCCTGTTCCTGTTCCTCGTGGGCGTCTCCCGCATCTCCGCTTGGGGTCTCATCGAGCC